>Ga0209755_10003746_pt1 | contig 18673 bp, 9 predicted proteins | sample TergutCo191P1_FD_187301 | JGI IMG/M metagenome (GOLD analysis project Ga0209755, IMG submission 187301) | Cornitermes sp. P1 segment gut microbial communities from Petit-Saut dam, French Guiana - Co191P1 (SPAdes) (version 2) | ecosystem: Host-associated > Arthropoda: Insects > Digestive system >...
ATCACCTCTCTGCTTATTCTTTTTAACCAGATATCAACGCTTTCATAAAACCGTTTATTGACAACATCCCATAAAGGCAGCGTATCACGCGTACAATTAACTTCTGTCGAGAAAGATGACAGCGAAATATACTCATCTTTTACCAACTCTATAATCCGGCTGCGGTAAGCGTCAAAACGTTCCGGCATAAGTTCTGTTGTAAAATGATTATTTCCCAAACTGGCATACAAAGGCTTTAAAATAACTGACGAAATTGCAACCCGCGCGATAGGGCATATTGCAGTACCTGCGAAAATATTACTAATGTGAATTTTTATACTGTCTGTAATCTGCCTCATTTGTTTTTTACATGAATCGTCCGAATCTTTAGTCTCATTATTCATATGATACTCTGTTGACATTCCCCGGTGTTCTAATTGGATACCGCCGATATTTTTTACACCTAGTTTTTTTACAATAAAAACTAATATAATTGATATAAGTATGAGTAATACCGCCAAGCCTGTAAAAAGAATAATTAAATTTAAAGGCGGTATTGTTGTTAAATTAGCATCAAATGATCCGTTCATTTTTCCCCTCTCGTTATTCATTTAGAACACTAATCACCCTCTCCCCATCAACCCAAACAACGCCGCCAAATTTGTCGGCTTCTTTCTCGGGGTAACGGTTGTAATAATCTTTCTGAACTTCTTCATAAGTCATAGATTCGTAGATTTTACGTCCGCGCAGATTATTGCATAATGAAGGTATGCCGATAACAAACAGATACAGCCAGCTCCATTTCTTGCTCTGCAAACAATGACCGTATTCATGCCGGACTGTAACGTCATCGCGGTCAACAGGAAGTAAAATATAACAGCCCAGAGACGCGCCGCTGAATATTTTTGAAAACCAGTTGTCTGCTTTAAAGTAAATAAGACACCGGCTGTTATATACAGTCCTGCTTTCGATAGTTAAGCAGATAGAAATTATCCAGCCGAGTATTGTTTGAGGAAGTTCCCATAGGATTTGATGCCATTTCATGCTATTTCTCCACCCATGAATGAAAACCATCACCGGCAAAAAAGCGCGTGAACCTTCGACCGTTTGACGTAATCAAATCCTGAACAGCCCAGACGTCTGCTGCCGTGCTGCCAACTCTGCGGACGATCATACCATAGTCATCGAGGATGGCAGGCGGTCTAAAACCCGTGTTCGCAGCGATCCTACCCGAATAATAGCCGGGAGCAGTAAGATCATTGAAGTTAAACTCTTCTCCGGTAAAAATAGGATTAACAGGCGTTTGGCCTGCCGGAGTATCCAGCCTTCTCCAGTCCTCTTTAATAAACGGCGATCCTTGTATATGAGACTGCCCTCTTACAAACATCTGCCCTGTCTGTGTGATTAGTATTTGCGAGGCTCCTCCACTCCCTGAATTGCCGCCTATAATTAACCAATGATAATAACCCTCTGCTTCATCAGGCATTCCGTGTTCGTGGCTTGCAGCTAACACATTGTAAAATCCATCGTTTACCAGAAAATTTAAATTACGGTTTACTTCATTGTATAAGGATATTGGACGCGAAGGGATTTGTCCTAAAAGTGAACTCGCTATAGAGGCGTTGACGTTTTCAGCAGCCGTACGGACTGCCGCCATTGTTGCTATCTGCGTGTCGTTGACGGACGCTGCGGGTGTCGGCGCTCTAGGCGTGCCTGTAAAGGTAGGGCTTGCCGTGTTTGCTTTGCTATCAAACAGCTCATTGACTGCGCCGATAACTGTTTTTGCGGTTGTCTTCAGCGCGGATAACAATCCGCCGAACCATGCGAACACGCCGCCTGATTTGACAAGGTTATCGCTGTTCTGTGCCGGCTCGCTGTCAGGGTTTAACAGCTTTTGTACAAGCGCTGCGGTTATCTGACTGTTAAGCGCCGCCAATTGCGCTGCCGTAAACGGGGTATCGTTGATCTTGTAAGTCGGAGACCACAACTGTCCGTTAAATGCCGCTCTCCATACGGAATTATCCGTGTTCAAATATATGGCGTAATCATTTTGAGACGGCGTATAAGACGCTCCGCCGTGATACCACGGACCTGATCTCAGCGCGTTAAGGCTTGCGAATTGAGCGTCTCCTTCGGCGTTAGGCGTTACGTAATTAGCCGCCATGTTTGAGATTGACGAATTTGTAAAATTCTTATCCGCTAATTGGTTTGTTTCGCTTGCCTGATTGGGAATCTTTTTATTGATATTCTCAATAGCCTGATTTGATTGGTTGTCCGCCGCCTGCCTCTGCGCCGCTTCAGCCTCGACCGCCTCGTGCGCGTCAATGGTTCCAACTTTATTGATAACCGATCTTATTTTATGCCAGATAATTCCTAACATACCGGTAACTGTTGTTTTATAAGCCGGTGTTTCCAGATTAAATTCTGTAAAATTCTGTTCAGAAATTGAAACCATCATAGGAGAAAAATCCGATTCGCTTTTTTCGCTGGTCATCAAAGTTCCATCTTCATCAAGTTTTATTAAGCGATACGGCTTCCAATAGTTATCATGATAGGTAGATTTTTGAAGAGCGCTGTCAGCCTTGTCAAGCGAGTTTTTCACGCTGCTGTCCAAATCTTTTTTCGGTATTCCGCCGGAAGGCTTTTCGTATTTTATTTTTTTTAATTCTTGTGCTTCCGCCTCAGCCGCCGCTATCGACGCATATAGCATTTTAATTTCTTTATCCAGTCCTTTGATATCAAACCCTTCAAGCTCATTCCATCGCTTTTCGCCGTCACCGATTTTAGCAATGACTTCAATGACTTCGCCGTCTTTTTTTTTCTCAAACCCCCATACTCCCTTGTACAGAACGGGATCGCCTGCTTGCTGCCACTCATCCGTTGTGCCGTAAAAGTGCTGCGTAATTACTTTCATAATTCATTCCCCCTTGTTACGCGCTACAAAGTTTTAAGCTCGGCAACCGCGGCGTCTCTCGCGCTTGCCAGCTTCTTTACCACTTCAGGGATTTCCGTGTACAGCTCGTTGTTATACTTGATTGTATCAATCGCTTTTTCGATCTCCTGAATCCGTTTTGTCAACACCAGTATCTTGTCTACCCCTGATGTTCCGTTAAATGCTTCTTCTAATAAAGTCATTTGATTCCTCCTGCGGTTTTATTTAATCCGGGTTATACCCGAAGATGATCCATGGATCTTCATTCTGTATCGCTTTAAAATTCCGGTTAATTTGTGAGATTGGCAGCCCCACTGTCAAACTTAATGCGTGGAACGCGTCAGTAAATGCTCCCTCTAAATTTTCTTTTTTCAGCTTGACGAATGTGTTCATTACACGCTGCGCCAGTTCAAAATTGCGCTGGGAATAAAAAACCGCGTCTCCTGTAATTAAATATTCAACCGTAGCCGATGCCCCGCTGCCGAGTAGTGGCACGCTCTCCGTAACCTGCGCGAACATCATGTAAAAAAATACCTTTCTTATAAGCTCTCCGTTGTCCTTCTCTTCATCGTCTTTCTTCGCAAGGGCGCCGCGCATCGCAGCAACTATCAACGCTGCCATCCCGTAGGCTGTAACTCTAGCAATGAAACTTCCCATGCTTCTTTCCCGCGATATCAAATTGTCATAAGTCATGTTTTGCCATACAACATTTAACGGCAGCCCGAAGCGAAGGAAGAGTTTTCCCAGCCCTTCGTCTTTAAACAGCGGGCTCGTTTCAAGGGCGTGTGTATCAGGCTGCGTCTCCGCGGTAATTTCATCGGCGAACACAACCGCGTCTTCTTCGCTCTTGCCGTCTTTCAACGCCGTCTGGTACAGAGCCCACCAGCCCGCGCATACCATGGTCCGGTCGGCATGGCGCTGTCCCCACATTCCCAGCTCAATGAATTTCGAGTGGGCTTCTTTCAATTTGCCAGGCTGCTCCTTAATATGCCTGCGGAATTCGTCGGCTACGCTAATTATGCGCTGTTTAACCATCGGGCTTTTTTCATATACCTTATCAACCAAATCGCTGCCCGGTTTCATAACCTCAAGCAGTGAAGCGAAAATTAAACCGGTGTCAGCCTTGCCGAAGAAAGCCGCTATCGAGTTCGGGTATTGGGCGAGCCATGCCGGAATGTTATAAGCGATATAAGCGACACCGGCGTTACCCGCGAGCGCCCTGCCTAAATTTGAAGCGTTCTGCATTTCGTTATTCAGCTTCGCCGAAGGCGGCAGCCCGATCGTGTTTATATGTTTATACATACGGTATACCGCCCATTTGCCGTACATATCTTTCAGGTGCGAAGCGAGCTGCTTGCTGTTGTTGTTTCTTCCCCTCAGCACCGTATTAAGGTCTCGGACATAAGGCGCGAATTTATTAAAGTGCTCCTCGCGTTCTACACCCTGAAAATACACTTTGAAAATATCAGTTTCTATCGCTGTCTGATGCGTAGGTCCGATATTGACGCGGACATGGTTCATACCGTCGTTCGGACTTATTTTCACCTGATGGCTGCCCATAGTAAGCGCTTCGATTTCATCCTGTTTTTCCGCGCTTGCATGTCTTTCTTCGTTGATAATGATAGGCAGATAATTATCCTGTCCTTCCACAACTTGATTAAACATATCTTCGAAAGTAGAGCGTGTTTCATGGAAATGCGCTTCGAAGTCGTCGCGAATAGCTTTTATAATTTGCTTTAAATCTTCCCGCGGTTCTATATGTTGTTTGATCGCTTCCCATATCTTTTTAGCTTTTTGGTCACCGATATCTTTTATCTGCGCCATTACTGCTGCCGGCATCTTGCCGTCTTTCATAAATCTTTCGTAATACGCCTGTTCGTCCTTGCTCCATAGATTCCCGTATATATAATGCTCGTATGAAAATTTATTTTTCAGCGCTACCGATAAAAACATCAGCTCGGCAAGAGACAAATCTTTTGTCCTGCTTGGTATAAACGTCGCCTCAGCTTCCTGTAAATTAAAACTTGTATCATATTCCCACTTACGCACCGCTTTTCGGCGGCTTATACCTTCAATGGTTATCTTTGTTTCCTTCAGTTCTTTCATAAACTTTTCAGCGCGGTTATGCCTTTTTTTCTGCTGTTGCTTTTCGCTTAAGTTCTTTTCTGCCTCTTGCTCTTCGGCAGTACCCTGTCCGAGAATGTCCAATATCCTGCCTGTACGTTTCATAATAGCGACGTCGCGCCTGCTTGCATAAAGATAACGATCCCTGATAATAAACTTATGTAAAGCGCGTTTTCTGTCGCCGTCCATATGCTGTACTAACCGCTTATCGTCAAATGATGAAAATATTGTCTGTCTGAGTTCCCCGCCTTTAGCAAGCTGCTTTTCACTCTCCTCATCGCTCTTAGCATCCCTTGCCTTTAACCATCGTTTAACGGCTCCGGTTTTTTTCTCTTCATCTTTCAACTCGTCCTGTTGGAATAATAATAATTTAATCTGCTCCTGCTGATGGAAGCGTACAGCGAATTGCCGCCTCTCCCAGTTCGCTTTGCCTTCTTTATTCAATTGTTCTATAACGGCTTTTATGGCAAGTAAATCTTCCTGGCTAAAACTTCTTGCAAGTACTCCGGCGCTCCATTTCCTTTTCTCTCCCAGCGATTTTGCTGAAGGCGCACTTCCGCGAAGGGCTTTACGTGCTTTGGAGTCCATAAACCCGAAACGTATTTTCTTCTCAAAAAAATCTTTTCTTAGCTGTTCAACGCTAATCACTTCACCGTTAAAAACAATCACTCCGCTATCAATGGTGTCGGAACCTTCCCATGCTTCCGCGATTCTCATTTCCGCAAGTTCAAGCGATATTAACTTTATCTTCTGACGTTCTGATTGTATATCTTCAAGATGTTTTTCAAGTTTTTCTATTTTACTTTTTGCGTTTTCAATAACTGTTTTATCATTCGCCTTTGCAAGCCGCTGTTTTGCCGTCTCAATCTTTTTATTTATTTTTTTTATGTATGAGCCTAATTGTAAAGCTTTAGCCGCTTCAGGATTGGCGTAAAGGGCGTTTTTCAGGCTGCTAAGAGTTTGTTCAAGTTTTTCTACTTTACTTTTCGCGTCATTTTTAGTATCTTCATCGGCTGCCTTTTCATGCTGTTTTTTCGCTTTTTCAAGTTTTTTCTTTATATCTTTTATTTCAGCGTCCAGTTGTAAAGCTTCAGAAGTTTCTTTACTGGCGCCGTATAACAAGTTTTGTAATGCAAGAATAAGTTCCCGCTGCCTTACAAATATATTCATTCCTATACGGTCAGAAGACATTATATATGCGGTAAGTTTTTTATTAGCGTCAAAATACCTCATCGCCGCTTTCCTGTCCGCTATCCTCCGCTTCTTTTCCTTCTCTTTTTTATCAAGCTTCTGTTTAGCCTCCGCCCATTTCCAGGCTATTTCCAATTTCCCCTGTTTCAAGGCATGGGCTTTTTCTTTTTTCATCTGCCTGCGAAGCTCTCTGATTTCCTCCTGCTTCTCCGCAAGCCGCGTTTTCAATTTCGCTTCGGATTTTTCACTCCCTGCCTTCGTGCGGTCTACTGCATTCGCGCCTGTCTGCTTCGTCCGTTCCAGTTTCTTCTCAAGCTGTTCAGCTTCTTTCTTCGCTGCTCTGAGTTTTTTCATGAGTTCGTAGTAAGAGTTTCTCCAGCTCTCAGCCTCGGCGCGTTCCGCGGCGGTCTCACCCTGCGACTGTTCCAGTTCTTTCCCTTTACTTTTTATTTCATCTTCTAATTCTTTAAACTCCTTATCGTTAAGTTCAAGATAATCTTCCACTTCTTCGCTGCTTGCTATCCCGGCGCGTATCCTCTTCGCTAAATCTTTGTTGATAATTTTTTCAGCAAGCCTCGTTCTCTGGAACGCTGTCAAACCTTTAGCTTCCGCGGCAACCCGCTGCGCTTCGCCCTTCGCGCCTTTATCAGCAATTTCGTTTTTAGCGTAGTTTACAAACTCCGGATCTTCCGTCAGCGTCGTGTACAGTTCACGGTAAACAGCAGCGCCGCTTTCAAGGCTGCGAAGCATATGGCTCATTACCGTTTTCCTCTGAGTATCGTTAATCTTTTTATTCGTTGTCATCCGCAGCGCAATACCGCAGATATACGGATGAACTTCAGTGTATATACGTTTTTTATCCTGCTCCATTTGATCACGGACAGCGGCATCCTCTTCCGTTATCGCTCCAAAATGCGCAAGGTTGGTCCGCATCGTCTGCCCGATAATCGTAAGAAAATCGTCAATTACATGCGGAAGTTTTTGAATAAGCCGTCCGTTCGCTTCGCTTGTGGTTATCGGAGTGTTATCTTTTTCTTCATTTCCGCTAACGCTGTCAATATTTTCCGTGACGTTTTTCTCGTCCGTTTCATTTTCGTATAACTCCGGATCCCAGCTAATATCGTATTCTTTATCTTCATCAAGCCAGCTGTCGCTTTCAAGCAGCTCAGGATCCACAGCTTCAGCGTTTGCCGGCGTTCGTATTCCTTCAGGCTCTTTCAGGGCTGCTTCCCTCGCAAGCACCTGCGCTTCGTTCCATTGCTTCTCATACCATGCTTCAATTTCTTTTTTACCATGCGGCTCTTCCGTGCTGTCGTCCATACGGTAGGCGGCCTGTTCGTCGAAACACTCTGCAAAGGAGTCTGCATCCATCCATTTTTGCCATGATGTATGCCTCAGTGCGCTTGCGTGAATATCTTCTCGGGTCATCTGGAAAAACATCTGCGTGATGTTTATTTCGTTGTCATCGAAAATAACGTAGTTGTGGGAGCCCTTGCCCTTGCCGCGGCTTGTACCGTCAAGGTAGCGTATACCTTTGATGCCGTATTCATTTAATTTCTGCGATGTGTATTTGGCAGCTTCATTTAAAGAGATGTCTAAATTGTTTGAGACAACTCGGACGCTTCCTTCATAAATCCATTGACCTTTTGTGTTCTCGCCCATGTCAAGTATTCCTTCTGCCTGATTATCTTGCAAAAAATGTTTCAAGGAATCTTTAATAGCCGGGGCTTGTTCTTTTAACGGTTTATCCCAGTCCAACATCTCATCATCGCCTGGTATATCTACTTCATAAAGCTGGCCTGGTAGAATGCTTTTCAATTCATATTTAACTGCTAATTCCTGTACTTTACTCTCGGAACCTAGCCAGCCTTTTAAATTATCAAACAACCCGTTTCCGGTATCATTAATAAACTTTTCTAACGTATCAATATCTAATATTTTATTTGGAGCATCAAGAATATAATCTGCAAATCCGATCTCATTAAACAAGGCAAGCAAATTTTGTTGCTCAGTTTCGTTTAATTCAGATATTTCAACATAAGAGTTTGCAAGTTCTTCATGATACCACTGTGCAACTTCCTTCTTCCCCGAAAAGTAATGCCCCCAGCCGTAAACCTGCGCTCCCTCTCCGCTGCCCATGTGCGTGCTGTCGAAGCGTTCAAACCTGTAAGGGCTGCCGTGGTAAGCTGTTTGGAAGAGCATTGGTTTCTGTTCCGGAATTATACCTTTCTCATAGTAGTTTTTTATGTCGTTTAATATCCTGTCAGTATTTTCTGAGGTGTATTCTACATCGGCACTAATATCAAGATTTTCCTTGTCGGCGAAATCAACTATTACATCTCCGTTAAAATGTTTAATATATTTCCGTAATATTATTAATTGCTCCGCTGTCGGAATTTGGGTTAATTGAATGCCTCCGCATTCAGGAGACAGCCTGATATTTCCAATCTGCATGAAGCCCAGCATTCCAGGTTTATATTCCTTGCCTTCATGTTTGAAATGATTCATTTCTCGATGATCAAGGTTTCTGCGTTTAGCGCGGGCACCGTTCTTTTTATCCGAAAAATCTAGCACAGAGCCGTCTGTTAAGAGATATCCTGCTTCACGGAAGTCATTAGTAGTTCCGTAAACCTCTTTAGCCGCGCTGATTAATTCTTTTTCTTCTTCAGTGTGTTCTATAACTTGAAAGAGTATTTTATCTGTATCGGGTGAATTTATTTCTTGGGAGCCAGAGTCCCTTCGATGTCCTTGAACGCTGTCTTGCAATACTCGTGTACTGCCTGCCTGTCTCGCCTCAGAGATTCTATCTCTTGCTTCGTCAAGCGTCTCGGTCCGGAGTAAGGTATATCCTTCGGGTTCGGTAAGGGATTGGTAGTTGCCGCCATATAAACCTTCCTCCTGTAAGAATTGCTTAAGTGATTCTACACCGAATTTGCTTTCAAGGTCAAGCCTTGTTTTCTCTGTCAATGCGATATTTTCGCCATGCCCGCCGGTTGCCATTGCAGCCATCGCTGCTACTTCACCGCCGTTTAATTCAATATATCTGCGTAACTCGCTGAACGCGCCGCCGTTTGAAAATACATCGTCAACTAAAATATACTTCCGGCCTTGTTTTACATCGCCGTCAAACTTAGATCGAAACGCGAAACGATACCAATTTTCTTTTCCGGTTCTGTGTACTTTATTTGTTTGAACAATTTTTTCATCAACTTCTAATTTTGTTGCTCTACTAATATATTCAGCTAATACCGATGGTATTTTATTTCGGCTATGTTCCTCAACGGCATGAACTGGAACTACAATAGCATCAGGATATTTTTCAGTTAGTTCTCGTATCTGCCGTTGCTGGCGTTCGCTTTTAAGAAAATCACGCACAAGACGTTCTGCGGACTCCGTGTTTTCATGGTTCTTTGCCTGATCGTAATCAGGATGCGCTGTAAGCTCCTTCCATGGTTTTTCTAGTTTATTCTCCGCATCAATAAAGTGTGTTACTGCTGGAAAATTTTCCGGCCATGCTTTACTTGGAATGTTGCGGGTTTTTTCCGGTTCCTCTGAAACATCGCTTGCAAGATTCTTAATCATCGCAAACCGCATCATCTCCTTCTCTTCAGCGCTGTGTAAATCGCTCTGCAGAATCCTCTCCGCTTCGGTCATCTCCGCGAAGGTCTGCTGCCGCTCGTTGTCAGTCTGTATCCTGACTCGGCTCTTTGTTTCGCCTGTTTTATTCTGCGCAAGATCCCCTGTCAGCATATCTCCGTCAGGACCCGCGAGAAGCTCGTCAAAGAAATTGCGAAGGTCCTGATTTAAATCCATGTTTAATAACAGGTTTTTCAGCGCTTCTTTTATTCGGATAAATAACGCTTTTAGACCGGAAGTCGGCGCTTCGCCTGTCTGTAAGAATTTCTCCCAGTTATCTGCAATCCACTCATGATGCTCTTCGGTAAAGTTTTCAAGCGCGATTCTTTCTCCCTTTCCGAAGTGTTTACTTACCGCGTCTTCAAGCATTCTTTTATAACGCGGGCTGTTCGGGATTACAACGCTCACCATAAAATGCAGCCATTCATGCAGCAGGGTAGCCGCGTTAGAATCTTTAGTGATAACGGTAATTCCCTGCACCATATCCATTGCCAATTTCATGGCTGCGTTGCGGTACAGTATCCGGTCAGGGCTTCCGTTCTCTCCGCGTTTAATCGCGATAAACGCGCCGCCGACTTTTTCAGTACCGTCTATCTGTTCGTTCATCTGTGCGGCAAGCCTCTGGTTATCAATGCCGTCCGCAATCTGCGCTTCAACGCCCATCGGGTTTTGTCCGGCTTTTACGCGCAGATCCTCTTCGGAAGTAAGTCCCATCTTTTCAATCATCATGTGGGTATCAAGGCCGAACTTCCTGAACGCGGTATCCATTACTTCGTAATCGTTTCTTGCGCTGCTGTACGCGGCATTTCTGACTTTGGCGATAAACCGGATATCGTCGGCCATCTGCTTCGTTACGCCGAATTTGTCGCCTTCGTTAAAAAACTGTAAGCCGTTTTCATCTCCGAGGGGATTTGTTTCAATCGCTGCTTTCTGTAGATTTGCCTTTATTGCCGCCATATCAACGCCTGCGGCTTTGCTCATCTCCTCAGTTGCTTCAAGATTAATTTTCATTAACTGGTTATCGAAAGAAAGCTCTTTTATCATGTCGCCGATAACAGCTTCCCTGTTGGTAATAGCCTGTGAAATATTTACGTCTTCAATAGTGATCGTATTTGTATCAACATCATAATCGAAAGAAATAGATCCCATTTGATGTTTTTTTAACTCTGCGTCAAAAAGCGTAATCGTTCCGGTACCGGAACCTTCCGAAGCTTCAGGATATGTGATAACAGTATCAAGCCTTCCGTCTGACTTCCTTCTCATCTCTCCCGGGGCCTCAAGCGTAGGCAGCGCGGCCGTTCTGTGCCCGGCGCGGGCAGCCTTCTCGCGCATTTCCTGATGATATGCTTGCCGCTCCGGAGCCTGGCTTGCATATACTTCCTTATAATTTTCACGAGTAAAATTCTTTGTTAACGGATTTTTATCTGCTGCGGCTATAAATTCATCTTCGTTATCAATCGCGATAGCAAGGTCTTTTAATTCAGTAACCTCTTTAGCCGTCTGTTTGATATTCCCCGCGATATTCAACGGCAGCCCGACAATACCGAAGCCCAGTCCGCCCGCGAAGCCGCCGACAATAGAATTCCACATCTCGGAATTAAACTCGGGGCTAAACCATGAGTCTCTTTCAACAGGCGCGTCCTGCATCGCGTCTGCCCATGAAAGCATTGCTTGATCAACTAAAAATTGAAGCAATTCTTCCAGTCCTTCCTCTCCCGCCTGCCTCGCCGTACTTGCCGCGGTTCTGGTAAAAACACTTCTTCCTACAGGAGACGCCATGACGTTATGTGATATTTTTGATATAAAATTCTTCGATGCCGCTTCCGCTATTTTTTCCCGCACTTCCTTCGACAGCACCGCGCCGCCGACAGCCTTTATCCCCGACCGTCCCCAGCCGGCGACTACGCCCAGGCTGGATTCGATAATGCCTTGTACGCTTCCGCCCAGCAGCGCAAGCCCTGCCGCGTTTTCCTGTTTTACCCCTGCGGCAAGAAGATCGATATACATCAGTCCTGCCATCTCCAAACCGGAAGCCGCTCCGCTTGCCAGCCTGTAGCCGATACCCGCGCCGGCGGCAAATCCGGCGCCGCCTCCTACAAGAGCGCCGACTCCTCCTGCTACAACCGCGCCTGCGGCACCGGCAGCGAACGACTTGCCTGTCAATGGCGCTGATTGTATTGTTGCGGTAATTATCGTTGTAAGCGCGTCCTTCGGCATTCCTCGGGATAATCGTTCGTTCTCATCTCTCAGAGCGGTTATTTTTTTCCATAAGTCGTCTGCTTGTTTTTGGAGCTCTTCTTTTTCGTTTTCATTCGCTGTATATAATCTGTTATGTAACGTTTGTAACTGAAGTCCCATTAGGCCCATGGGGTTTAGGTTCTCTGCTATTTTTATGGAATTAGTTATAGCTTGCGCCCTGTCCATTGGCGAAGCGTATCTGTTGTCTATGTCTTTTGATATCGCCTGCCAGATTGCATCGTAATTGTCATAAATTATTGACGCGTCTATTCCTGAATATTCACTTAGCTCTTTAACAGAAATTATTTTATAAATTTGATCATCATCAATTATTTCTTTTTCCCTCATGTCATAAAGGAAACTAAATTCTCGCATAGAAAGCCCGGCGCCGATACCTGATTGTATTTGCGCTTGAAATTCACGACGTTGTCTGGCTTTCTCATTCCAGCTTTTAAATAAAGCGGCTCCTTGCTGTCCGTATGTTTGTGTTTGAGGCGGTTCAAAAAAATCATGATGTTCGTCTCTTTCAAATAAATCAGACATCCGCAGCCTCCATGCAGAGCTGGAGCGATGCGGCTGGTTGGGAGTAATTACCTTTTTTACTACTTTCCTGTATAACGCATCCATGGCGCATATAGACACTCCAATCTCAACCAACACAATAATTGTGTATTGAGGAATTAGTTTAGTATCTATCCGCACCCAGTTTTCTGGCAGCAAATATTTTTACTTGTCTTTATTATATCGCAGGTCTTTGGGAATTGTCAAGAGTTTTTTAAGAATGATTTTTAGTTTTAAATCAGCACCGGTTCTCTTGTTAACAGCTTCCCTTCGCTGTCTATTAATCCTGCGGCTTCCATTGCTTCAGCGCGTTCTTCCATAGTTGAGAAATTAACAGGCTTAAATTCAGAAAGCTGTTTCTCTGTAAGCGAAGGGTAATCCTGATGAGCACGGCGGCTTACTGCTTCCTGTATACGGACTCTGGCTTCTTCTTCTTCTTCAGGGATTAACTCTTTCCCATCCTCCAGGAAGTATTCTACTATTGGCATAAATTCTCCGTTCAAAAGGCTCCGCCGGACGTGCCATTATTATTCTGGTTTTATCTCCGCGTTCAGTATGAACAACAAACAATATGTCATGATACATTCCTATTGTCTGGTATCGTTCTTCATCATCGCTGGAGTCATCGTCCCGCCGTTCTATTCTAAAGTAATCAAGGAATACTTTAGATCCGTCTGTAAAGTTCAAACCATGATCGCGGATATTTTCATTTTCTTTATCAGTATCCCATTCAAACAGCATATTTCCGCTCTAATATATAAAGATAAATCAATATACCGCTATCTGTCAAGAGGAAAAATCTCATCACATTAAGTTAAAACCAGAATAAGGTAAAATTATACCTCTTAAATGATATCCAGTTGGTGATGTATTTGTAAACCAAATATATATAAAAACCCATGTTTCAATTTTTTCATAATATAATTTTGTTGTCCAGAGTTCATTCGCTTTATGATTTGTTGTATTTAATATATGATTTACACCTATAGTCAGAGGATCGTTTTCTCTTGCATTAGGAACTAAATCACCTACTTCATAAGCATTTTCTCGATACATTCTTTTAAATTCTTCAATCGCTATTGTAAATTGATCATTTGTAATATTATCCCAAAGTTTTGAAGTCTCTATAATTTCAAAACCTAAACCAACATGTTTTTTACTAGTTTCATTTCGCTCATAATTGATTTTTAAATAATCGCCTCTACTACTCGGTGTAGGATTCCAAGGACTTGGAGTACTAGTATATAATTGAATTTCTATATTTGTGTAATATCTTTCCCATTTAAGAGTTTTAAAAATATCATTTTCAGAAATACTTTTTGGAATTCCATATTGTCCTTGGAATTGATTTTTAAAATAACTATATAAATTGTTTTTTTCTTCTAATGTTAAATCTTCAACATAAATATAATAATTTTCACAGGATGCATAATTATTTTCAAAATGTATTGATAATGTTGAATAAACTCTACTTATTGTTACATCATAATAAGTAAATCGGTAATCAGAATATTCATTTATTATATTATTAATATTCTTATTTGTGTCAACTTCAAATCTTTCAGCTATTTGACTATAACGTTCTCCAAAATAGTCTTTATTTAACCAAACTACTTCGTTTGAATCTAGCATAATTATATCAGGTGTTCTCATTTCTCTTAAAACCACTGAAGGTGATGCATTCCAAGGCATACCAGAACGCCCATATTGACTTTCTTGCGAAAATAATAAAGTGTCCGGAAATAATAAGATAAATATAATAAATAAAAACTTATACACACTACACCTTCATTATGTAATTATTTATTAAAATATGTCATAATGTCAAGGTTTTTTTTACCTCCTTAACTGCTCGAACTGCTGTTCAAATTCTTTAATCCATGCCTGATATACAAATTCAGGTCCCTTTCCTGCCCATGTCCGAGCTGTCATTGTACTGCGGAGATGCTGCGGTATTGCGGTGATATTGAGGCGTTCGCCGTTTAGCGGATTTCTCCTATTTTGTACTGCTTCTGTTATGACTCTGGTTGGATTATTATATAATCTTTCAGAATATTCTAACCATTGAAGCTTTCCAAATCCCGAATTAACTACAAGTGCGTTCTCAGGTCTATTAGGAGACGGTCTGGTAAAATCAAACCCTTCTTCTCTGGTAATTGGATTTTTTCCTGTATCTACAGCCTGTCTAGAATCCTGTCTTCTCTCATCACGGTTAAGCTGTCGTGCTCTGCTTTCACCTCTCACCCATTCTTTATTTTTTAATTCTTCGACTTTATACTCGTTGTTTTCATAATTTAACCGTACTGTTCGAGCATTCGCGCCTTCTCCTATAACGAAAATACCTTTTGGGATAACATCGCCTTGCTGCCTTTCTGATGCCATCCAACCCATTTTTAAATCTTCCGGTTTTACACCAAGTATACCAGCAACAATACCGCGTTCTTCAATTCGATGCGCTTCCGCGCCTTCTTGCAATCTGTGATCCCGCCATCCATATGACACTTGATTCTGCGGTCTATTAGAAGCGTTAAGTCCCAGCCTTAATCGTTCCGGTTCATTGAGAACAAATACCGTATGTTCAGCGCCGCCGCTCATTACACTGTCACTGTATGCTTTCATTTCATTAAATTTTGTTCTTTCATTACTGCTGCTTGGTCTTCTTCCAAAAACATTGAGTATTTCCCCGCCGGTAAAATCGCGCATCATTTGCCTGATAGTAGGTACGTCTGTTATGCCGTTAAAAATAATACTTTCATAGAATTGAATACACCGTTGCCCATATTGATCTCGTTCCAATGCGGACATCTTATTAATATCTCTGTTAAAATAATCGCTTCCACTCTTTATATAAGTATCCGTTTTTCTAAAATTAACAAAATCAATAGACAACTGAGGGTCTATTTGTTTCATAGCTTTTTCTACTTCATCGTAGAATTTTTCAAAAAATTCTGATTGTTCTTTTTCCCACATTAGTTGTACAACAGGAAGCTCAAGTTTTTTGTTAGCTTCAAAGAAAGCTGCACGCTTGTAATGAACAAAGCCGCCCATTGCTTCTCTTATGGAACTGTATTTTTCAGTAATCGGCCTGCCGTCTTCATAATAGCCGACAATTACAGTCCCGTCTCCCTGCAATTGCGGACGTATAAACATTTCCGGTCCGTATAAATCTAATAAAATACGTTTACTTATCTGGCTTGGCGTGCCTGGTTGCTTCAAATGCCCGCTTAAATCCCTGAACCAACCGTCACCCTGGGAGAGCTGTTGAGTGTTAAGATCGCTCCACACATCAGTATTTGCTGGGTTGTAATACCTGTCAAATTCCCGCCGCCACTTCCTGTTATCTTCGTTTGCTCCATTAATATCACCTGCAGCAATCTTTCTTTGAGAAGAGGACTCTCTGTCCTTCCATAACTCAAAGCATCTCCCCTGCAGGAGCGCCTCTTCAAACTCATCTTTTTTATCGTAAGTCCATTTCTTTATTTTCTTGTTACCTGTCGCCGCGTCAATCTCATCCGTCTCTTCATCCATGAACTTGAATTCTTCATTCAGTTGAGCTCTCGCCGCGCGTAGTTTTGCAGGGTCGGTAACATTATTAAATAATTCAGTTCCCCTTATCTGATGAATATTTATTTTAAACCTATTAATAAATTCGTGTTCAACTTTAGGAGAAATATCAATCCCGGGATTAAACTCGTCCCCTCTCAGGCTATCCAGTTTTTGTACCACTGCAAAAACCGCTGCCATCGGAGTCCTGTCGCCTCTTTTAACAGCTTCACGCTCTGCGTTGGCAAAGTTATCAACACCAATGAAAGCTCGCTCGGTTCTCCAGTTCTCCGCTTTTTGCATCGCTTTACCTTCAGCGTTAACATAATGCTGTTTTATAGCGTAGCCCATCTGTTCGTCATAAAACCTGCTTGAACTCTCTCCTTTCAGCCTGATACCTTCAGCATCAATAAAAGCGCGTAATTTTTCTCTGTATAATTTAAAAGCTTCCCGATCCTCTGCGTCATTATTTCCGCCTACAAACGGATTTTTATTCATCCATTCGGTAATTCTTAAATCGAATAATTCATTATCAACATTAATCCTGTTGATATTCCTTTCCCTCTCTTTCTGAGTAGGAACCTGTAACGCGCTCTGCGTAAATCTCGCAGCCGCGTTAAACGCGTCTAACGGTGTAGTTCTCTGCATTTTAAAACCTCGCTATGTGTTTTGTTTGTTATTCTTGTCTTTATTACCTGATAACTCTGTAAAAGCTTTCCCCATTTCCAAACCCGAGTACGCTCCGCCGAACATGCCTGTGATGTAATCTAATGAATTGCCCAACAGATTGTCCCATGAAAAATCAAAAGGATCGCTCTGCTTTATCTGGTAATCAAATTCAGTCTGGCCCATTTTAAACATGCTCAAGTTGTAGCTGTCCTGAAGCAATTTCTCTCTGTCTCTGTAGCCGCCTGAACTCCAAGCATTTTTCTCCCTCTCGATAGCGCCTGCCGCGGTATTGGCGCCGGTTATCATCTGGTTTAACTGGTTAGCGTTCTGCCTCTCCTGCAGACCGATATTCCTCTCAAGGCTCTGTGCTGCATAAGAGCGGAGCATCTCGTTGGCGGCATTACCCCTCGTCCCGCTTGCCGCTTCCGCAGCAAGAGACGCGCCGGTATTGGAAGCCGATTGAATCCTCGCGTCCTGTATTCCGAAAGCCTGAGCCAAAAGGGAAGTATTGTAATCGTCCATGCCCATTTTGAGCTGCATATTCAGGTTGTCTTTCTGAATGCCGAGCTGTTCAAGCGCTTCGCCTTTTTGCAGAGAATAAAGAGCGTCGCCGTGCTGTTTGTTTAAATCGTATTGTTTCTGCTGTAATTCCTTCTGATGTTTCAGCTCTTCCTGATTTTTGTATTTCTGCCAGCCAGTTGAAAACAAGCCTGCAGCGGCGCCTGCAATTGCTAATTGCCACATATTAATTCACCTCCGTATTAATCGCAAGAATTTTACACCGTTCAGGCTTATCGAGATAAAGCTCAAACATCACGTCATGATCCCACACGCCCGGGAACATCGTTTTCAATACGCCCGTAAACGGTTCTTTCCCCGTAATTACATTTCCCGCTCCGTTCGGATGCGCTGTAAGCTTAGGCAGATAACTGTCCGTAAAACGGATTAAAATATTTTTCACATTATTCGGTTTCATACTGTTATCCGCAAGGATAGGCATGCTTATTACGCGGCTTGTATACTTGTAACCGATATAGCGGTTTTCTTTTATCTCCGGAGGCGGATTAATCGGATAAACTTTTTTTTCTTTTTCGTCGTAAATTACGGCATCGTTTGAATATCCGCCGCTGCCGCCTTCCCACTGTTTATAACTGTCAAGGTATACGCCGGAAGTTTCTCTCAGAACTTCCAGATAAAAAGCACCGTTACGCTCAACCAGCATATAAATATCATCGTAGCCGTTATAGTTCGGAATGACAGCGGCACTCTTAATTTTACCTTCTGTGATAAGGCGGCTCCATGCGAATGTTCCGGTACCGCGTTCGTACAGCAGGGTAACGGCTTCGCCTTTTTTACGCGTTATAATAAGTTTCGTATACGGAGACGTAGTGTAGTCAAAATCAACAGCCTCGTCTCCCCGCAGCATATCATCTGAGAGCATCGCCATATTATTAGCGCGGAAATTATTATCCTGCTGAGGAATGTAATATTCCACAAGAGATTTTTTACCTGTCTGAAAGAAGCACGTAGCGTCCCCGATAGCCGTTCCCTGCATTCTGTCGCTGCCGAAGCGGCTGTTCAATACAGCCTGCACATTTAACGCGTGCACACCGGGCGGAATAATCCACTCTCCGGTTTCTGTGCCTACAATAAGACCTTTATTTACGGCAAGCCATTGGATAGCTTCGTTTGTATCGGATGCCAATTCGAAAGTAAAACCGCAGTCGGGGGTAGGGGTGCGGTCAGCGATTATTTCGCGAGTGTATAAAGGCATATAAATATTTTTTGCATATGTTTGTT
>Ga0209755_10003747_pt1 | contig 18671 bp, 18 predicted proteins | sample TergutCo191P1_FD_187301 | JGI IMG/M metagenome (GOLD analysis project Ga0209755, IMG submission 187301) | Cornitermes sp. P1 segment gut microbial communities from Petit-Saut dam, French Guiana - Co191P1 (SPAdes) (version 2) | ecosystem: Host-associated > Arthropoda: Insects > Digestive system...
CGCGCTTACTGCCGGCGGTGCTGCAGCGGCGCTTGTTGCCGCAGGCGCACTTGTTGCCGCAGGTGTACTTGTTGTAGTTGACGATGGCGCTGCGGCGCTGGAAGTTACAGGTGGCGCTGCAGCTGCGCTTCCTGTTGAAGATGACGGAGCGCTTTGAACCGCCGCTGCAGCAGTTGTTGCCGCAGTGCGGCCTGATCTTGGCAGATTTGTAAGAGACTGCCCGCTTGTCACTTCGATTAGATCAATCGTTGTGTTTGATCCAAGACGCTGCCTTGCGGAACTGACAAGACTTGCGGCGTTTGAGCCGGACATAGTCACTAAAACAATTTTCTTTGGACGCGGCGGCAGCGAAGAGGCGTAAGTTTCCGCAAAAGAAAGAGCGCCGCTTACATTGCTTCCGGTTTCGACAGGGTATTGAAGAAGCATTCTTCCGATAATTGTTTCTACATCGCCTACGCTGTTAACGCGTCTTGCGACATCAAGCCTCTGATTGTTGCTGAAAGTTATTAAATGGAAAGTATCTCCTGTCCTAAGGAATTCAGAAAGGAAATTTCCGGTTAAATAATTGTTCACATTCTCGTAAGAAGAGCTCATCCCCTGCGATGTGTCTAAAACCAGAATCAAGTCGATTGGAGAACTCTGCCCGTAAACTGCTAAACACGCGAAAAAAATCAATATAACAGCTATTATGGCTTTCCTCATAATCACCTCTTTATATGCCGTTAAATAACAGCCGGCGTTATTTTCTCTACCAGATAGATATTCTTTTCTTCGTTAATGGCAAATTCAAATTTCTCGCCTTCTGTTTTATCAAGTATAGCACTTCCAAACGGAGAAAGATAGGAGATTATGTTATTATTTGGATCAGATTCCCACGGTCCAAGGATGGTGAATGTTTCATTTCTTCCGGCGGTTTCATTATTAAGCACAACAACAGTGCCGAAAGATACGCGCGATGTATTTACAGTCTTTGGATCGAAAAGCTGCGCTCTTTCAATATCTTCTTTTAGTTTTGCAGCAAGCGAGTTAAGCTGCTCCTGTTTTTCTTTTGAAGCCTTGTATTCCGCGTTTTCCCTTAAATCGCCAAGCGACAGCGCATATTCAATTTCCTTGGAATTCGCAGGTACTTCGACAGTCATGATATGATCAAGCTGCCTCTTTTTTTCTTCCAGCTTCGCAAGGGTTACTTTTAAGCCCCGTGTTATTTTCTTTTCCGAGTCTCCAAGGAATTTGAACAAAGGATATTTTTCTACAATTCTGTTGCGAAGATTCAGTTTATCCTGCGGATCAAGGTCTTTTACTTCATTGATAAATGTAAAAATTCTTATAATAGCGTCCTCATCGGAATCATCAATGAAAGAGGCTAGCTCGCCTTCCTTAAAAAGAATATTATGCACAGCCTTGTTGATTTTTCTGTTTTCTACTGTATCTTTATGATTCTCGATATCACGGTAAGTAATATCCAGAATATGAATCAATGTGATAAGCTGTTTTTCCGCGCCGATGTTCGCGTTAATAAACCACGGCTTTTTTTTCGCGTTTTTATAAAACCATACTACAGTTTCCCTGTTTTCCCGGTAATGATCAAAGCAGTCGCCGCATAAGGCAGATAGCCTTCCTGTAAAGCCGGCTTCTTCGAGCTGTTCAGTAATGGAAAAAGGCTGTGAAACAGATGACAACTGCGAATAGGGAAACAGCTTAATATAAATCTCCGGCCACTGCGACACATATAATTTAATGTTACCAAGGAAATCCGCCTTAAGTTTTGCGTCTTTAAGTTCCTTAAAATAATGCGGAATATTCTTTAAATACGAAAAATAATCGATAAAACCGCTTGTTAAGGCGGATTTTAAATGCGTATAGTTTTTATTTGCCGAAAGCTCGCTTATTAACAGATAACTTGAAACTGCGAATTCCGCGTTTTGGTTCGCGGATTCGCCCGGGGATCTCCGCGCCTCCTGCGTTTCACCGCTTCTTTTAAGATAGTCAGAAAAATAAGAAAACATTTCCGAAAAATAATCCGAATCAGAATCCGCTTTTTTATTATTAACATAATCTCTTATAGCTGATACCTTGTCGTAGAAATTTTTCTGAGCGCAGAATTCATTGTAAAGCTTTTCTGTAACGCTGACCGGCCTGTCACGGACAACAAAAAAATCAGTGTTTTCGGCGCTTATTCCAAAATCAGGATTTGATTTTAGAATATCGCGGGCTTTCGCGCTCCATGTAGACCATTCGCCTGCGGTTAAAAGGGCAGGGGACAGCTCTGCTTTGATCTTCTTCATATCCGAAGAGCCAAAGCTTTTTATAATTGTTTTTAATGTCCAAACAATATTGCTGTTTGTATCTTTTTCTTTTTCCTTAAGGATCATTTCCCGCAATTCTTCTTTTTTCTTTGTCGCTTTTAAAACCCAGATATGATCTTTTGAAAGCGTCTGAAGCGAGACTACCGCCATTTTCAGCGACATAGCGTGGCCTCTTTTTTTTGAGAAATCAATTTTTATTTCATCGCCTACGATGCTTGCGATACGTCCTACTCCCCATGTGCGGTGGTACACAAAGTTGCCCTTGTCAAAGGCGATGTGTTTTTCAAAATCGGCTATTGCCTGATGAGCCGCCCTGTAGTTTTGAGAAAGATTTGATATCCTTATATATTCATCAAGCTGGCTGTGAGAAGCGTATTTCTTTTTAAAACAATCGATAATTTCTCTTCTTGCATATACATCCTTTTCATCATATTCAAGGATAATTTTTAAAATATTAAGGGCGATATCGATATCAAGTTCCTTATATTTTACATAAAGCTCGTTAAGAAGAGTGACCGCTTTGTCTTCGCTTACTGACTTTGCGATTTTTTTCTGAATGTGGAGAAAGAAATCGATATCTTCTGTATTTACGCTGATGAGCTTTTCCCAAATTTCGCGGATACTGGCGAAATTTCCTTTTGCGATATAACGGTGAAGAGCTTTCTTAAAATAATCAATTGAATCTTCTTTGTTCTTTTGTTTTTCATAATGCTCGCCAAGCTGTTTTGCGATGTCCGCTTCTTCAAAATCCACTTTTACAAGCCGTTCCCATACTTGTATTATTTTTTCCTCTTCGTTGTCGTTTTTATAGCAGTCTGCAAGAGTGCGAAGTGCGTACTTTGACTCGCCGTGATCCAGAATGCGTTCGCAAAGATATTTAACAATGTTCCATTTATGATTATCAAGAAATATTGACACAAGATTAATAATCGCAGAATCGTCAATGATCTGGCGGGATAAAGCAATCATGCCGGAAAGATAAAGAGCGATAATGCTGTTTCTTGTGTGAGCCAGATGCTCATCGCAGTTCTTTTTTAATTCATCGATAGCTTTTTCATCGCGGGCTTTTTTTAGAATTACATCAAGCTCTTTAAACTGGTTGGTTGAATAATTTCCAAGACTCGCCCTTGTCCATTTTTCTTCGTTTAGCGTATCCTGTAAATTTTTTAACAGAATTTGCGCAGCAGTATTTGCCTGCGCCCCCTGGTCTTCCTGTGCGCCTTGTGTCTGAACTGCCGCTTCATCATTACTCATAATATTTTTCTACTCCTCGTTCTTCATTTAAAAAAGACTAACCGGTATACATATTGTATATGTCCGGGTCTGTTACTTTTATTTTCAGCAAGGTCTCTTCGATCAGTGATGAGTCCTCACGGTTAATTTCGTAATGATCGATAAGCCAGAAATAATGATTTATCAATCTGGGTTTTAATTTCTCCCGCCTTGAGAGGTTTGACCCGTATTCTGCTTCTAAAGCGAAAATCGACTGCTTAAGCCTTCCTGCTTCCATTTGTTTTAATTCGCGTTTTACTGTAAACACTCCCCATAAATATCCGTATATAGGTATCCAGTCAGATACCTGTTCCTCTTTGTACCCCATTTCTAAAACTTTTTCGCGCAGCTTAATTATTAACGCAGATTCCATAAACCTTAAATCAATTTTTGACGGGTCTATAAAAAAAGCCTCTCTGAATAAAGCCTTTGCCGGTTTTACATTCGCCAAAAGCGCGTTAACGTCGGCGACCTCGGCCAGGATTTCAGCATCCTCTTTTTTTATATGGATTGCCTGCTCCAGATAATCAAGCGCCTGATCATAATTGCCTGTTCCCTTAAAACAGCGCCCAACAAGAAAAAGAAGACCGGGATCATGCTGATTTGCCGGGTTTCCAAGCAGCTTTTCAAAAAAAAAGAGCGCCTTTGAATATACAAAGAAGCGTACCGCGTACTGGCATTGGTCAAATTCTGTGACTGCGCCTTCTGAGCGCTCATTCAGATGCCCCAGAAAAACATGGTATTGTTTAAAAAGGGAGATTAGAAACGAGCCCTTTTCGAAAGGGTTTTTTATCTCATCTATCCTCCTGGTATGTTCAAGCCACCAATTAACGCATTTAAGCGCGTGCTTGACTTCTTTATTTTCAAAATCAATATTCAAAGCCTGTTCAAGAAATTCGCATGCTGATACAATGTCAGAGGCTTTCAGATTTTCATAGGCTTTCCTTAGTAACGCACCAGAGTGCGTCAGCGCCTCCTGCCCATTTTCCATTATTTCTTTTAGTATAACATTTTTTTATGGTTTGACAATAGTACCTGCCAAAGGTATTATTGCATCATATTAGTTTAGTAAGGCTGATTAAGAGGTCCAAATGAATAAAATCCTAGTTTCACCGTCAATTTTAGCAGCAGATTTTTCAAATTTCGCGGGTGCGCTCGCTCAAATAGAATCTTCGGGAGCCGGCTGGGTACACATGGATGTGATGGACGGCTCATTTGTGCCGAATTTAACCTTCGGCGCTCCTTTAGTCAGGGATCTTCGCAGTAAATCTACGCTTTTTTTTGATGTTCATTTGATGGTAGAGCATCCGGTTAGTTTTATTCATGATTTTGCTAAAGCCGGAGCTGATTCAATCACTTTTCATTATGAAGCCTGCCGGCATCATAATGACTTAATTTCACAAATACGCGGTCTTGGAAAAAAAGCGGGAATATCAATCGTTCCTTCTACGCCATGCTCTGTTCTTGAAGAGGTTTTGCCGTTTATCGATATTGTTCTTATAATGACAGTAAACCCTGGTTTTGGCGGGCAACAGTTAATCCCGCAGTGCCTTGAAAAAGTAAAAAAACTGGCAAAAATGAGAAATGAGGCAGGTCTTGGCTTTCGCATTTCTGTTGACGGCGGGATTAACGAAGAAACAGCAAAAAACGCGATAAGCGCGGGAGCTGACACCCTTGTAATCGGCTCAGCCTTTTTTAAAAATAGCGATCAAAAAGGATTTATAAAGCGCTTACAAAATTAACCTTTTATTCAAATTCTTCACTCCACACTTCCCACTCCTAACTCCTAATAACATTGGCATTTTCAACCGAAATTCAATATAATAAAGGTATGAGTCATAAAAGGCGCATTTTTGCGGTTATATTAACAATTTTGATATTATCCCCTGCGTTTTTAAGCGCTCAGGAAGAGGAAACTATATTTGTTCGCAGGTTTCAAAATGGCGCTCAGTTTTACAATCTGTCGCGCTTTCAGGAAGCCGCGATTGAATTCAGGCGGGCTCAGGAAAATGCAGCAAATCTTGATGACTGGTCACGCGCTTTATACTGGGTCATTTTAAGCCAGATGGCATATTCAAATTACGGTTCTGCTTTAATGGACATGGAAGAACTGGAAAGAAGAGCGCCTTCTTCGCCATATACAAGGGATATGGTTTATCACCGCGCAAGGTTGTATTACGAGCAGGGTTACTTTGAGGACGCCCTCATTTTATTTAACAAGTACAATTCTTTAACGACCGACTCTGATCGGGAGTCGGCGGAGCGCAGGGCAGCGGCTTTTTTCTGGATGGGCGAATGTCTTTATTCGCTGAGCGAGTTTGAAGAAGCTGAAAAATTCTATGCGTGGGTAATCGGAAGATACCCTGACAGCCCGAAAGTAGAAGCGTCCGCTTACCGCCTGGATTTAATTAAGCAGAAAAAGATCGAAATTGAGCTGCTTGCACTTCTTCAGTGGAGTCATGAGGAGTCGCTTAGGACAAGCGAGGAGTTTCAAAGGACAATAAGAACATATGAGCATACATTGAATTTGTATCAAAGGCGTATCGCCGAGCTTACAAATTCAGAGGTAACGCAGGAGTCTGTCCCGTCAGGATCACAGACTCCTTCATCTGCGCAGGTTTCAACTACACAGGCTTCTGCGCCTGTAGCTGCGGCTGCGCCTTCTGCAACAACTCCTTCGCAGGCAATTACGCAAACACCGCAGGAACAGCCTGAAAGCCTGCAGGAAAGGGCATTGCTGTTGGAAAGTCTTATTCAATCTATTTTAAGAGAACAAGATACCGAGGGAAATTGATGATATTTCGCAGGGTTACCAACTATTTTTTAATATTAATTTTATTATGTTTTGTTAGCTGCAAGAGCACCCCTGTAAACCCTGATTCATCGTTTCCGGACGACGGCTTTATCCGCCTTGTCATAGACGAAAAAACAGGAAGCTTTTCGCTTTTTACTCTTACAGATCCGCAGAGGAGACGTTACGAGCAATTATTTAACAGCCGCGAAAAAAACGCAAGTTATTCATCTGTCAGCATAGACGGAAATGTATACCGCCTTGGAGATAAAAATTTCCGCTCTGCACTGGAATGGCAGGGCGGAAATCCTGTTTTAAAATTTGAATCTTCCGGGATTACTGTAACACAGCTCTTTACGCCGGCGCGTACGTCAGGCTCCGCAGTTGATAACGGCGTTATGATAACATACACGATTGCCAATTCAACTAATCAGGCGTGTTCTGCAGGGCTTCTTGTTTTAATTGATACAACTCTTGGAGAAGAAAACAGAATGACTCCTTTTATCACAGAAACAATGTCTATTATCGGCGAGACGCTTGTAGAAGGAGGAACAGGAGGCAGATACTGGATTTCCAGGGGAAACAATGCGTCACTGATGGGGAGTATCGCAAATCCATTGGGGAATTCAAAAGCCCCTGATTATATTCATTTTGCAAACTGGAAAAGACTTCATGACAGTTCATGGAGACTCGATTATTCAGAGGGAAGAGCATTAGGCTCAGATTCCGCCGTATGTTACATTTATGAACCTGTGCTGATTGAAAGCGGCGGTTTTATTACGTATTCGATATTTCTGACAACAGAAGATGACGCATGGTTTACAGCATTAAGGCAGCCTGCCGTAACTATACCGCAGACAGAAAATACAGCGCCGCAGCATAATACCACGCCGCCTGTTATTATCATACCTGCAGAGCCTGTTATAGAATTTTCTGTTATTGAAGATATTGAAGAAGAAATATCAGAAATTACTTCTTCAGATAAACCGGTTACCAGCATAGATATATTCGCTATTGAAGAAGAGATTCTGGCTGCCGCAATATTAAATAATGAAAACGCTGAAATAAAAACACTTATAAAATTTCAGGAAATACTTATTCAATTTTTAAACGGAGAGATAGATTTAAACGAACATGATCTATTGGAAATTGAAAGAGCTGTAGAAAGGCTAAGGAATTAGCCGCGGCTGAGAATGAATATTGATCCAATTTTAAATAAAGCCGCCTCTCTTGCCAAGAAAAAAAATTATGAAAGCGCTTTAAAAATTCTTAAAGATGAAGAAGACAGATACTACGGTTCTTTTAAATATTATTATCTTTACGCGGTTATCTGCCTTCATTCAGGCAGTTTTGTTGAAGCGCACGAAAATTTTAATCTTGCAAGAAAAATCAAGATGAAAGATCCGGACACAATGCTGGGTCTGGCCTCTCTTTATCTGAAGCGGTTAAATACTGTTCAGGCTGTTGATTATTATCTTGATGTACAGGAAATTGATCCTGATAATAAAACCGCTAAAAACGCATTATCTATTATTAAGAAATATTCAGCGCCCGAAACGTTTTCTGACTGGATGACGCCTGCAAGGCTTTCTAAATTGTTTCCTCCAGTTCCTTCGCCTGCGCTAAATGTAAAAACAATTGTAAATATTTTCTTATTATTTTCTGCGGCATGCTTAATTACATATATGATCCTTGCCGCGCTTCAAATTGTTCCGGGTCCATTTAAGCCGAAAGACAAACGTCCTGTTTCAGAATATGAGCTTTCAATAAGCGAAAGAAACAATCCTGTTCAGACAGGCGGCTATTTTCAGACAACACCTTTAACGCAGGATCAGGTAATTGATCTTTATAATGAAGCGCTGTCTTTTTTCGCCGATTACCGTGATGAAAAAGCAAAAATCAATATTAATAAAATATTACTATCCAACGCTTCTGAATCAATTAAAACAAGGGCGCGTTTTATGAAAGACAACATGAGCGCTCCCGGCTTTCATAATTTTAACGAAAAAGACAATGTTTCTTTTACGCAGGTAAGAGCGGAGCCTGCTGTATATCAGGATGTTTTTGTTCTGTGGAAAGGCATGGCAAGAAATGTTGAGCTTGCAAACGGTTATACTTTCTTTGATTTAATTGTAAGTTATGATACGCGCACGATTATGGAAGGAATTGTAACAGTTGTTTTAGAAAACCCAGAGCGCATTAGCACTGAACGCGATCTTGAAGTGTTGGGAAAAATAGTCCTTGATAATTCTGTAAATGGTTTTAGGGTAGAAGGGGCAGCGATTCATCAATCAGGAAGACTTATTGATTGAGGAATGTTAAATGAGGAATGTGGAGTGAGGAATTAATTTTGAAGGCGGTTGTTCAGCGGGTATTGGACGCATCTGTTACTGTTGACGGAATTGTTAAAGGAAAAATAGATAAAGGGCTTTTGGTTTATCTTGGCGTAGCGCATAATGACAGCGAAAAAGAAGCGGATTGGCTTTCGGAGAAGATCGCAAATCTTAGAATCTTTAATGACACGCAGGGAAAGATGAATCTTTCATTAAAAGATTTAGTTTTAAATCAAAATAACGCTGCCTGCGCTTTGGATGTAACAGGCGTGCTTGCGATTTCTCAGTTCACGCTTCTTGCAGACGCGCGCAAGGGAAGGCGGCCTTCATGGAACGCGGCGGCAGAGCCTGAAAAAGCAAAACAGCTTTACAAGTATTTTATAAATGTTATAAAAAAACACGATTTAGTCTGCGAAGAAGGGGAATTTCAGGCGCATATGAAAGTAATGTATACTAACGACGGTCCTGTGACAATTATCCTGGATACTGACTGCGTTTAACCGCCTTGTCAATTAATAATTTTTCTGATAACATATTGTTTACCGCTGGTTTTTTGGAGTTAGTAATGAAAGAAGAAAATCTTGAAATTAAGGAAACAATTGACGGTGATTTATGCAGGTTTACCGCAAGCGGCAGGGTAGATTCAAATAACGCCGGGTTAATGGAAACAAACCTTGACAGAATCTTAAATGACGGGCCAAAAAATATTATACTTAACATGGAAAAGGTTAAATATCTAAGTTCAATCGGAATCAGAATTATTCTTAAAACATATAAAAAAGCGTTTGAAACAGGCGGAACATTTCAAATAGAAAATCCGTCTGAAATCGTAAGGAATGTGCTGGGGATGGTTGCGCTTAACCAGATGCTGTTAAAATAAAAATGATTATTTCGCTGAGAATAAAAATCCTGGCTATAGTTTTGGTATTTCTTGCTTTACTGGGAGCTGCTTTTCTTTTTTATTCACTTGCAACTACCGTAAATTTAAAACAACTCCGCCTGGAAGGCATTAGAAACCTTGTGGAGCAGGAGACAGAAAGAGTTAATAAAACAATTATAGAAATCGAAAGAAGCGCGGTTTTTCTTGTGCAGGGCGCAAAAATAACTTATGAGGCAAAACTAGATGAGTTAGGTGAAAGAATTGCCTGCGAATACCTTGATAGTTACAGGATACCGGTTGGCGCGGGTTTTTGGTACGAACCTTATTCTTACAGACCGGATCAAATGCGCTCCGGTTTTTACGCGTTTTATGATAAAAAAGAGGGAAAAGTAAGGATAGATGATACGTTTTTTCTGGATGAATACGATTATCATAACATGAGCTGGTATAAAGAAATTTCAGGCGGCTTAAATAAATCATACGATGTTATCTGGACAATGCCTTATGTTGACGATTCAGGTTCGTTAAGCCTCATGACAACAGCCGGTTCGGGCGTTTTTGATGATGAAGGGAAACTGCTTGCAATATCAACTATTGACTGGGAAATAAGCACAATTGTACAGCAGCTTCTGGATGTAAAACCGACCGCAAACAGTTATGTGCTATTATGCGTTCCGCAAAATGACTATATAATTTCAAGCACATACAGAAATACCGCTGCGGGATCTTCTATAAAGAGCCTTGCATGGGATATATTATCCGGTTCATTTGCATATAACGGCGTTAACTACATGAACTTTGGCCAGTACCTTGATAACGAATGGTATTTATCAATTCAAATTCCGGAAAATGAAATTTTCGCCGATGTGGAAAACCGAAACGAGCGTTATTCGATCATCATCGCCCTGTCTTCGGCCATGATGCTTTTATTTGCTTATCTTTTAATAACCGCTTTTATTAATAAACCGCTAAAAAAACTCACTACGCAAGTGGCATTAATTGAACCCGGGAATCTTGACAGGCAGATTGATATATCGTCTAAGGATGAACTTGGGCAGCTTGCCCTTACATTTAACAAGATGACAGGAGAACTAAAACAGTCAATCGAGGAGAACGTGAGGGAACGCGAGGAAAAAAAGCGGATAAGCACCGAGCTTGCCGTCGCAAACGAAATTCAGGCAAGCATGCTACCGAATGTTTTCCCTCCGTTTCCGGACAGGAAAGAATTTGATTTATACGCATGTATGATTCCCGCAAGAGATGTAGGAGGAGACTTTTATGATTTTTTCTTTATCGACAAAGATAATCTTGCTGTTGTTATAGCCGATGTCTCAGGGAAAGGAGTGCCTGCCGCTCTTTTTATGGTCGTTTCTAAAACATTAATAAAAAACGCAAGCACGGCGGGCAGTCTTGATGATTTATTTAAATCTGTAAATAAAAAATTATGCGAAGGAAACGAAACAGGAATGTTTGTGACAGCGTTCATGGGAATATACAATATACCTGAAAGAAAATTTTCCTATATAAACGCAGGTCATAATCCGCCGTTAATAAAAAAAAGACTAGGCGGCTGGGAATTCCTGAAAACGCATGCATGCACTGTTTTGGCGTTTCTTGAAAATTCCGAGTACTGGCACGAAGAGATATTGCTGGACAGCGGCGACATAATTTATATGTACACAGACGGCGTTACAGAAGCGATGAACAATGATAATGATTTATTTAACGAGGATCGTCTTTTAAGATGTCTTGAAAAATGCGAAACGGAAAAAACCGACGAGATACTACATTATGTTAAAAAAGAAATTGACGTTTTCGCAGACGGAGCGGAACAGGCCGATGATATTACAATGCTTGCGTTAAGGATAAATGATTTTACAGGCGGAGTAAACATCGCCGCGGATATAAATAATCTTTATATACTAATGAATTACATCGACAAAGAGCTTGATAAATATAGTTATTCGGATGTATACAAAAATGAAATTGGTATCGCAGTTGAAGAAATTTTTCTGAATATCTGCAAGTATGCCTTTGCCAATAATGATTCGCCGCAAAATGCGTCTGATACCAATAATGTAAATGTCATAGTTACCACAATATGCCCGCAGTCAGGCAAGATCGCGTGTAAAAACTCATCAATAAAAAATTTACGGACTATAATAAAATTTGAGGATTCCGGCATTCCATATAATCCGTTATCAGCCAAAGAGCCTGATCTTAATGAAAATTTAATTGAACGCGAACCGGGCGGCCTTGGCATCCATTTAGTAAAAAAGATAATGAATACGCTCGATTATTCGCGCAAAGACAGCAAAAATATCCTGATATTGACAAGAAACCACCTCTAAACCCCTTTTCTTTTTACGCCGATATATAGAAAGAGGTGGTATCATGATGTACGAAAAATGCAGGGACATTCTCTTGCAGGAATTTGAGCTTATAGAGAACGCGGCTGCCGTTCAGGAAAAAATCAGGCAAGCTGTAACAGAGCGCAAATGGACTATTTTTGAAGACAACATGAGCGCGATGAATACAATCGAAGGCAAGCTTGAAAATCTTGAATTGGAAAGGGAAGTGCTTTTTTCTGTTCATCAGACGCTTACGCATCAGAAAAGTTTTTCTGATAACCTTGACGATAAGGGCCGCTTTTACGCGCTTGTTACGCTGCTGCCTGAAAACCAGCGGAATGAGCTTACCTCGATTTACCGGAGCCTAAAATTTGAAGCGATGAAATTAAAAGCTGCAAACGAATCGCTTTTTTCTTATATAAACGGAATGAAATCTACGCTGCAGGACTTTATCGATCTTGCGTTTATCGAACGCGGCGGAAAAATGTACACAAAAGACGGAACGCATTTTTCTCATGATATGAGAAGCATGGTGTTAAATCAGAGTTTTTAACGTTAGGAGAAACAAATGACATCGACATTTACAGGATTGGAAGTAGGAAGAAGGGGAGTTCAGGCGCATCAGACAGCTTTAAACACTGTCGGTCATAATATTAATAATATGAATACCCCCGGGTATTCGCGCCAGAGAGTGGAGTTTACTTCGTTTAGTCCGGTATATATACCTGCGCTTAACCGCGAAGAAACGCCGGGACAGATCGGCCAGGGAGTTATTGTAGAAAGAATTGAGCGCGTGCGCGATCAGCTTCTTGACAGAAGAATTGTAATGCAGGCATCCGGCGAAGGTTACTGGCAGGTGCGCGATAATTACATCCGCGACATGGAACAGCTTTACATGGAAACAGGCTTTAATTCAATAAGAAACAAGATGGACGGTTTCTGGAATGCGTGGCAGGATCTTTCACTTAACGCCGCGGATTATGAATCGCGTCTTGCTGTCATTAACAGGGGAAAAACATTAATAGACGGAATTAATCTTCATTATCACGGGCTGTCTACGCTGCAGACCCAGGCAAATGACGCGATAGAAATGACAGTAACAAGGATTAATGAAATTACAAGGCAGATTGCCGCTCTTAACGAAGATATACAGCGGATTAAAGGGCAGGGCGACAATCCAAATGATTTAATGGACAGGCGCGATTACCTTGTAGATGAGCTTTCTTCTTTAATTGACATAACAGTGACCCAGACTGACCCCGATGAATTTATGGTGCATACCTCGGGGCATATCCTTGTTCAGGGACGGATAAGCCGTCAGTTTGATTTAAGAAAAGACACTGATTCTGAGAATTTCGCTTTTACTTACTGGCGTGACACCGGGCGGCAGATGGTTTTTAACAAAGGATCGCTTGGGGCGTTATTTGAAATTCGCGATGTGACGATTCAAAGCGAGATTCAAAATCTTGACAATATGACAATGAACTTTACAGACCTTGTAAATGAAATTCACTCAAATGCGTACGGAGCAAACGGCGTGACAGGTTTGAATTTTTTCTCTGAGTATCCGTTTGTAGTAAATGTAAACGGAAATTATGACCGCACAGGAGACGGAATTTTTGATTCATCATATATTTACAGAATTACAGGACAGAACGCTCTTGAAACACAGGCTCAGCCGGGATTTGAAGGAGTCATTACTCTTTCAGCGTCTCCCGGAAGCGGCGGTGCAAATGCCAATAGATTGGTTAATGTTCCTTATTATTCAACAGATACAGTAAATGATATTGTTACGCGCATTAATAATTCAGGCGCGGAAGTTGTCGCGCATCTTAACAGGGAAGGAAAGCTTGAGCTTAAAGCCACTACTTCACAGTTAATCGACGGACAGAGAGTAAACCCTGATTTTGTTATACGGCATATAGAAGACTCAGGACATTTTTTAGCAGGATACGCCGGTATTTTAAACGAGTCGGGTGCTGATGGCGCGTATTCATGGGATCGCGCGGACGCTGTTACAAGTTTTCGCGGGGGTGCGCAGGATTATGCGATAGCGCCTATCGCTCATCCATCAGGATGGATTCATATAAATCCTGCAATATTACGCGATCCGTCTTCAGTTGCAACAGGTTTTGGTTTTAACGGAAATCCGGCCAATCCGGGGAACGGAGACGCGGCGGCGGCGATCTCTTCCATAAGAAATACTTCTGTAATGATAGGGCGTTTTAATACTTTAGACGATTATTTTGCAAGCACAGTCGGAAACATCGGCTTGCTTGGACAAAACTCAGGCAGAGCGCTTGCGACAGAAAAACAGATAATGACTTATCTAAAAAATTTAAGAGAATCGATTTCAGGCGTCAGTCTTGATGAAGAGCTTACAGAGATGATCAGATTTCAAAAAGGTTATGAAGCGGCAGCAAGGTATATAACGACAGTTAATTCATTGCTTGATACTATTATAAACCGCATGGGTGTTTAATTTAATTTTTAAGGAGTAAGAGAATGACAAGAATTTCAACTAACATGCCTGTCACTGACATGCAGTTTAACCTGCGCCGTCAAGAAGAAAGATTATATAACATTAATGGACAGATCGGCACTAACACGCGTCTTACAAGCTTAAGGGATGATCCTATAGCTGCAGCGCAGGCTGTAAGATATGATTCCTATCTTACGCGCCTTAACCGCTATGAAGAAAATACATTGTACGCGCAGGATCATTATAATACAACCCATGACTATCTGTTATCTGCTACAAATATTCTTCACAGAATGAGAGAGCTTGCAGTCGCGGGTGCAAACGGAATTTATTCAAAAGATGATTTAAAAATCATGGCTGTCGAAGTAAATGAGCTATTAAAAGAATTAGTTTCAATATCAAATGTTTTAGGCGCAGATATTAAACAGCTTTTTTCAGGCGATAAAGTTTTTACTGAGCCTTTCAGAATTGTTCAAGGAAATGTGGAAGGCGGCGGAGAGACAATGATAACCCGTGTTGAGTACAGGGGAGCAGGCGCGACAAGGAGAGTTGAAATCGGCGACGGAATGTTTATTGATCTTGATGTTTCAGGAGGAGATGCGTTCTGGGCGGAAAAGATGCAGATATTTTCTTCTGTGGACGCGACAGATTACAGGGTGCAGGAACAGGGCGCGTTTTATATAGACGGAGTTGAAATACAGGTAAATATCGGCGATACGCTTCCTGCGATTGTCGCTAAGATAAATGATTCAGGAGCGCCAGTAAAAGCGTATATCGATATAAATTCAAGAGGCTTGATGCTTGAAGGAACTACTGCTCATTTAATCCGCGCAGAAGATAAAACAGGCGGAGCTACAGTGTTACGCGATCTTGGTATCATCGATGGAAATATGGTAAATAACGCGCCTAACTGGGCGGCTTCCGCAAGAGTAGCAGGCGGCTCGATGTTTGATATGGTAATTAGACTGCGTGACGGGCTGCTACGCGGAGATCAGGATTTTGTCGGAAGCCTTGGTATTGGCGGAATAGATTTGGCGATCAATAATGTCGTTTTAAGGCTTACAGATGTCAGCAGCAGGATGGAGCGCGCGCAAACTGCGTGGGCAAGAATTAACCAGCAGATTCCGAATGTTACAAGAATGCTTGACAGGGAAACCGGCCTTAATTTATCAACTGCCGCTCTGGATTTAAAAATGGCGGAAACAGCGCATCAGGCGATTTTGTCAACCGCGGCTAAAATGCTTCCTAGGTCGCTATTGGATTTTCTAAGGTAGTTAAGGAGAAAAAATGACAGTTAACACAAAGGCTTTTGGTCCTGTTGAAATTAATGAAAAACAAAAAGTGCACATTCCGCAGGGGCTATTCGGGTTTGAGGATTATACAGAATATGTACTGCTTGACGCCGAGCATGAACCGTTTTTCTGGCTTCAGTCTGTAGATTCTAAAGAAATCGCTTTTATTTTAATTAACCCTTTCTTTTTCAGAAAAGATTATGAAGTAAATATTACTAACGAAGACTTAGCCGATATAAGAATTACAGCGCCTGAAAACGCGCTGATATTTGTTATTGTTACAATTCCGCAGGACGGAAGCTCAATGACAGCTAACCTTCAGGGCCCGGTAATTATCAATAAAGAGACAATGACAGGAATGCAGGCTGTGCTTTCCGATTCAAAATGGAAAACAAGGCATGATATTATGGCCGAATTAAACGGTTCTTCCGGCGGCAAAGGATAATATAATGCTGATACTTTCAAGAAAAATAAATGAAAAAATTGTAATAGGCGATGATATTACAGTGTCTATTGTCGAAATAAGAGGCGATCAGGTGCGAATAGGGATCGACGCGCCTAAGAAAGTAAAAGTTTTCCGTCAGGAAGTGTATGACGCGATAAAAGCTGAAAATAAAGCAGCGTCAAATTCGGCGGTTATTATTCCTGTGGTCAATTTTAAAAAGAATAATTAGAAAGCGCACGTTAAGATAAATGAAAAACCCGCCGCCTTTTAAGATAATTTATGAAGATGAACATATAATAGCTGTTAATAAATTATCCGGCATCAGCGTTACAGCTGACAGGTATGATGAATCAATTGAAAGGCTGGATAAATTAATAGAGCGTGATTTAAATATTAGTAAAATATTTACCGTTCACAGGATTGACAAGGATACTTCAGGCATTGTTATATTCGCAAAAGATAAAGAAACGCATCGAAGTTTATCAGTTTCTTTTGAAGATCGCAAAGTATTAAAAAAATATATTTTAATTGTTCACGGACGCCCTTCATGGAAAGAAAAGATCTGCGATTTACCGTTAGTTCCAAACGGTAATAAAAAACACATGACAATCATTGATAAGTACCGAGGAAAAGAATCGCTAACAAAATTTAATTATTTATTAAGCACAGGGAATTACAGCGTACTTGAAGCGTATCCGCAGACGGGAAGAATCCATCAAATAAGAGTACACGCCGCCGCTATCGGCCACCCCGTAGTCTGCGACGGACTGTACGGTAAAGAAACGCCTGTTAAACTTTCTTCTTTTAAACGCGCGTACAGAGGCGATACGTTAACCGAAAAGCCGCTTTTATCACGGCTTGGCCTTCACGCGCTGGAACTGAGTCTGCCTAATATGGAAAAATTGACAGCGCCGCTTTCTAAGGACATGGATAGTCTGATAAAACAAATGGAAAAGGTGACAGTCACCTTTAAATGAGAGAGGAAGATTAATACGCTATAACTGCGATTTCTTTTTGAACCATTTCACCGATAACATCTGCCGGTGTTTTGTGAGCGGAAATTGCTTTATTATAAAGATAATCTGCCGTAGCTGAATCAACCGTTATTGAACGAGCGGATTGAGCAGCTAAAGCAGCTTTTCTTTGAGCAAAAAAGCCAGTTCCGTTGGGACCTGGTTTTGGCGGATTTTTTGTCCATTTCTCCGCAAGTGCGGCATATTCTTCATTTGTTAAATCAGGCATAATTCCTCCTACTTATTTTCAAGAAATTTATTATGAATGTTTCGATATTCCATTGAGTGAAATACCCGAACCGTATTTTGGTCAAGTATATTGTAATATACTTCAATAGGATTGCCCTTTCGGTCAAAACCAACAAGTAATCGTTTGTTTTCAGCTTCTTCATCGTCTTCAAGATAACCGTCATAAATGGCATTATCAATAGCCCACCGAATATCCGCCTCAGTTATTCCATGTGAAAAAGCTGAATCACAAAATTTGATGATTACATCCATCACTTACAAGATATCATTTTTTATATTATAAATCAAGAAGTAGTTCCTGTTACTATTGCGCTCTATTAAATCAGCATTTACTACACATCTGTATTGTACTCCACAAATAGTGCTGTATTTGCGCCTAACGGCATTCCTCACTCCTCATTTTTCTTTGTTATTCACCAAGCTAGATAAAACTAGTACCTGCTACCATTGCAACCGTAACCACGCTATATATGGTGTCGCTTACCGCCCTTACTGCGCTAGACAAAACCAGTACCTGCTACCTTCGTAAAAAACAGTACCTGCTACCATTGCGCCATCATCTTTCACGTGAAACAAAAATTATCTACTATAATCTATAGTAAGGTCATACACATCGTAACCACTTTGTGCCCCAAGCGAAGTCGTCTTAAACCCCCCCCCCCCTATATCTTGTCCTTTCCCATCACGAACGGTTACGGGGTCATGCCAATCAACGCCCTGACCTTGACCTTGAACTGAATAATAAACCCCTTCTCCCGTGACACGTTTCCCTGTTGGGACATTATTAATTATATAATTTGCCATATGCGTTGTATGTCCGCCGAAAGATGTATGATATTGTCCACACGACCCTGACAAACAATTATTGATAAAGTTCCGTGCCGATTGTGTCAATTCCGCATTTGTTTTTTGTTGCCCATGACCACCCGTTGTTGTTGATGGTCCGCCAACATCGCATGATGTCAATGTCGCCGACCCAATCAATATCCCCAACGTAGCAACAGCAATACCCACAGTTTTAGCAATCCCCGCCCCAATTTTTGCAAATTCTTCGCGTAAATGTTCGCCGTTTTCCGCAAACCATGCGTCACATTTTGATTTTATTTCCGCAAAATCAACCGGTTTCCCAACGAATGCGGATTTTTTTGTTTTTTCTTTAGCCATAAGTGTTCTCCTTGTTTATATGGAATTTGAGGCGCGGGATTTTTTTGTAGAGTGATATTATTTTTTTAGTTTTGCAAAGGCTATTTAATGGGG
>Ga0209755_10003748_pt1 | contig 18668 bp, 13 predicted proteins | sample TergutCo191P1_FD_187301 | JGI IMG/M metagenome (GOLD analysis project Ga0209755, IMG submission 187301) | Cornitermes sp. P1 segment gut microbial communities from Petit-Saut dam, French Guiana - Co191P1 (SPAdes) (version 2) | ecosystem: Host-associated > Arthropoda: Insects > Digestive system...
GGCGAACTTTTATTGGACGGAGTACCGTTACGCGACTACGACACAAAATTTTTACGCGAAAATATCGGTCTTGTCTTACAAAAGAATCATATCTTCAGCGGAAGCATAGCGGATAATATTTTCTACGGAAAACCAAATGCAACTTACGAAGAAATGGTAGAAGCCGCAAAGCAGGCATATATTCACGAACAAATTATCAGTCTGCCCGACGGCTACGAATCGTCAGCTCTTCTTTTATCAGGCGGACAGCAGCAGCGAATTGCAATCGCGCGGTTGTTCTTGAAAAAACCTCCAATCATCTTTTTAGACGAACCGACCGCAAGCCTTGACGCAATCGCGACAGAGCAAATTAAAAACAGCCTCGACGCGATAAAAAAAGACCGCACAGTAATAATAATTTCCCACAGCGTTTCTCAATTTATAGATTCAGATATGATCTATGTATTAAAACAAGGACGCGTTCTTGAAAGCGGCACCCACGAAGAAGTTTACAGCCATAACGGAGCGTACAAAGAAATATTTGACGCGGCGGCGCGCAGTTTAAATGTTGAGAGAATCAGCGGAACGCTAGATAAAAGGGAATAAAAGATTTTTACCGCAAACCAAAATTTAAATTCTTCGGTTTACTTCGCCGCTTCCTCTTTTTCTATCTCCGCCTGTGCTACCGCTAATATCGCTATCGGCACAGAGTACGGTGAGCACGAAACATAATCCAAGCCTGTGTCCATGCAGAAGCGGACGTTGGCGGGGTTCGCGCCGTGTTCGCCGCATAAACCGCAGGCTAAATCCGAACGGGTTAGCCTTCCGCGGCTTGTTGCCATGGCTATAAGCTCTTTTACTCTGCTGTCCAAAGTCGAGAAGGGATTGCCGTCAATCAAGTCGAACAAAGTGTAATCGGGCATGAAAGCTGTGAAGTCGTCTCTTGAAATGCCGAGAGTTGTCTGTGTCAAATCGTTTGTACCGTAACTGAAGAAACGCCCGTATTTGGCGATCTCGCCGGCTCCGAGAGCGGCGGCGGGAAGTTCAATCATTGTACCGATTTTATAGTCTATCTCTTTGGCTTTCATTTCCTTGCGGAGAGCTTCTTCTATATCGACGATGCCTAAGTAAGTGAAACCTTCGATCTTTTTACCGTAGGCGATGAGTTTTAATTCTGCCGCGTTCATTACGATCGGAACCATGATTTCAGGATGTACGTCGACTTTTTCGGAGCGCAATTGGTAAGCGGCTTCAAAAATCGCCTTTACCTGCATCATGTAAATTTCAGGATACGAAACCGCGATACGGCAGCCGCGATGACCGAGCATCGGGTTGAGCTCATGAAGAGCATCGATACGCGCCATAACTTCGGATTTTGAAGGCGGATTTGTTTTTTTCTTATTTACATGCGCCATATAGTCAGCCAATCCGTCGGCAGTCTGAGGCATAAACTCATGAAGAGGCGAATCCAACAATCGGATTGTCACTTCTTTTCCTTCCATTACTTTCATGATGCCGTAGAAATCATCCCTCTGCATAACCTGAAGTTTGTCGAGAGCTTTCTGTCTTTCCTTGCTGTCATCTGACATAAGCATATCGCGGAAAACATTGATGCGATCTGCTTTGAGAAACATGTGTTCGGTGCGGCAAAGACCTACGCCGTCAGCGCCGAAACTTAAAGCAAGAGCCGCGTCTCTCGGTGTGTCGGCGTTACAGCGGACATGGAATTGTTTCATGAAACTTTTTGCAAGATCGATGAACTCGAGCAATCCCGATTCCTTCGGATTTGGTTCGATCAATTCAGCAACTCCGAGATATACCGTTGACTCTCCGTAGAAAGGAACGTCGATAGTGATGTAGTCGCCTTCAGAGAAACTCAAATCTCCGAGAGTCGCCTTCTTTCCTTTGATTTTGAGAATAGGAGACACCAATGATACTTTTCCGTATTGACGCGCGACAACCGACGCGTGAGCCGAATAACCGCCTTCCGCGGTAAGGACGCCCGTACTAACTTCGATCGCCTTAACGTCTTCGGCAAACGATGATTCCAAAACAAGAATAAAACAGTCGTCTTCATTGTGCTGAGCCGCCTGCTTCTTTGCTTCCAGAAGCGCGTTAGTACTGAAATAAACGCGCCCAATCGCAGCGCCCGGCGCTCCCGCGATTCCGCCCTTCCATGACGTTAATCCCTTAACGCTGGAAAGATTTATTACAGGGTGAAGAATTTCATTTAAGCGTATTGGATCAAGCGCTTTGATGATATAAGTAGTATCAACAATTTTTCGTTTTTGAAGATCAAGTAAAAGTTTAAGATCCGCCTGCGTCGATTTCTGCTCAACCTGTCTCTGTTCTATCAGCCATAATTTTCCGTTCTCTACGGTAAAACGCACCTGTCTGATTTCTTTGAATCGGTCTTCGAGAGTCCACGCGATTTTTTCAAGCTGTTTTAAGTGAGACGGATCTATTTTATTAATCTCATGACCTGTAGATCCGATTTCGTTGAATTCGCCTGTAAAATATTTGCCTTGAAGTTTCTTTTCGCCTGTTACAACATTGCGGCTGTAGAAAAATCCGGAACAGGAATCTTTTCCGTAATTTCCGTAAACCATAGGCTGAAGCAGAATCGCGGTGTCGCTGTCGTTCTGCTCGTCCATTTTCAACATTCTGGAAATTTCACTAAGAGCGATCAGTATTTGACTTTCCGCGTCTTCAAAAAAACCGGCAGGGAAATATTTCGCGTATTCTTCCATGTACGCGGCGGCAGTTTTTCTTTTGGGAACAGGCGTCTTATCTTCTTCTCCGTGCAGTTCATTTGAAGGGCGTTTAATGCCAAGAATGCGTTTTAAAAGTTTTATCTGAGATGTTATCTCATCTTTTTCTTTTGTCTTCCCTTCGAATTCCTTGATACGCTCTTCGATCGCAAGCATACCGTTAAGGAGAAACAAAAGTTCGTTAACAGCGAAATCCGCTCCTACCCATTTTGCGAAACCGTCGATTGTCGGTTTCACAAGACCGAAGTTATGCAATGCGGGATAATTGGAAATAGCCAGGTTAGAAGAGATAACCGTTTTTAAAAGCATTGGGTTCTCTTTGTCTCCGTATTTTTTGCCCGCTAAATTTCCGCATTTTGCTAAAAGTTCATTGACATCTTTTTTAATTGTCTTAGGATCGATTTCAGAAGCAATATCTGTATCTAAAATTATCCCCGGTAAAATCGGAAAGCCAAGCTCTGCAAATTCATTTGCCTGCCTTCCGCGGATTCCTAAAAGTTCCGCGTTTACCTTTTGCGGAATAACGTCTTTTTGGCTGAAAAAATGTATTCTTGAGTCCATATATTCTCCTTAAATTAGAAAAGTTTCAGCACGGAGTTAACCGGACCGCGCAGGAATGATTCAAACATCTTGCTTGCTCCCTGCGAAAGATACCTCTGGAGTTTGGCTACATCCTGAATATCGTTTCCGGCAATGGCAAACTCAATGGCTGTACCGTGTTTTACCTTACCCCATTTGAACAGAGAATTAATATCGAGAATTCTCTCGCCTTCATAGTAGATATATACAACAAGGTTCGGATGCTTCGCGTTGTAGCTGGCAATAATTTTTTTCCACGCTTCTACATTTCCGTTATGGAAAAGTTCGTTTTGAACTATTACCGCGTATTTCGGAGTCATCTTTCCGCCGGCGGCAGGAACTGCCGGAGCTTTTGCGGAAGAAGCGGCTTTTCCCGCAGGAGCCGCTTTTCCCGCTGGAGCTTTTTTCGCGCCGGCTTTCGGCTTAGCGTCGGCTGTTTTAGTCTTTGCGGATTTTGGTTCCGCTTTCTTTGGTTTAGATACTTTTTTAACTGTATATTTTCCTTTGGTCAGCGCAGCAGGAGCGGTTACCTTTCCGCCCTCAAAAAGTTTAAGCGCAAGCTGAGCTGCTTTTAAACAATCATCATTAGTAGGATCACCCCGAAGACCGGCATACACAACGAGCAATTCCCTCTTGCGAAGCTCTCCGAAACCGGCGAGTTCTTCCGCGACTTTCGGGTTTGCGATCAAAAGTCCAAGTTCAGGATGAAAATATGCCGCGACAAGATCAACTCCGTTCCATTTGTTGAATTCATTCGAAAGCACTGAAAGATCTTCGACTGTCGCCGACAGATTGGCGGATGCCGATTTATAACCTAATTTATCAACGAGCAGCATTCTTAAAAGAAGACCGAGCCTGTTGCTTGCCAATTCATCTTCATCTGAATCCATTTCATAAACAATATCAGCAAGATTTTCTGAGTTTACCATACCGTTTATTTCTACCATTTTTTGAATTTGTTTGACCGCGCTGTTAAAACCAGAACGAGTCGATAGCACTTCGAGATTTACACTATCCGGCATACGCCCTCCTAAATTTATTACCTAATCATTATTTATAATTTGCTTTGTAAAAAAAAACACCCCCGAGATAATCTTCCTATCATCGGGGGCGCTTCGTAAACATATAGTCCCTTACGATTCTACATATTCTTAGACTGTTGTAATACCGCCCGAAGGTTTCTTCTTCGCCTTCGCTTTGTTATCTACAACGCCTTTTGCCGGTTTCTTTGCTGCCGGTTTTTTCGCTGCAGGAGCTTTGCTTGCGGCGGGAAGCGCTTTCGGAGCGCTGGCAGCGGCGGTTTCTTCTTCTTCCGAAACGCTGGTGAACGACTGGTTGATGTCTTCGCGGACTGTTGATCTTCTGCGGCTGAATGACGCGAACGCGGCATCGGCAAAGCCCTTGGATACGCCGTGAAGGAATTCGTTAAGAACGTTCGCCATTGCGTCCAATGTAACTTTTTTGCGTTTGATCGAAGTAATATCTACGTCAAGAAGCAAGCCGGGCTGAAGGTGATAAGGATTGATCATGTAATCGAATCTGAAATATTCTTTTTCAAGCCATGCAAGTCTTTCTTCCATTACGCGTCTTTCGATCGGATACAGGAAGTCGTACATTTTTTTCATCCTGTCGCGCATTCTGATAATGCGGGTGCGGATGCGGTCTTTTTCGTAAATGTAAGTACGGTTGTATTTTTCAACTTCGGTTTCAGCGGGTTTAACGAAAGAAATTTCGTCCCAAACCTTGGCGATATCTTCGTACATCGGCTCGCCGGATTTTTCTTTGAGGAGCTTCTGGATTCTGGATTTGCTCTTTTTGGAAAGATCGTCAAAGTCTTCAACCTTAAAGGAATTCTTTTTGTCCTGATAAATTACTTCCAGAACATCCCAAAGGTGCTGAATTTCAGTTTCAAAGCTCTTGAGCTGTACGTCATAAGCTTTGCGATCTTCGATGAGCTGAGCGTTGTCAAAGTAGCGCATTTTGATCTGATAGCGTTCGTCAGGCAGATTGCTGACATCGGTATCTTCATATTCGCGGATAATGACTTCGCGTCCGTTCTTGAGGTTTTCGATGTATTGATAACCCATCTTGGAAGTGTCAAGAATCGCGGTGATTGAGTTGATCGCTGTGTTGAAGCCGCGGTTGCGGATGTTTTCGATGTCGATGATCTTCTTGATATTTTCGCGGACATTGAGAGCGTCAAAGGCTTCAGGATCGATTTCCGCGCGGAGGTCATGGAGCCTTTCCATGAGGTTTTTCGACAGGATCGAATAGCGTTTTGATTTTGCTTCTTCCGCGTTATCGTCTGTGAAGGTTTCGACTTTGCCCAATTTGGCGAAGATAACTTCACTGTCCGAAAGTTCTTCTTCACCCTTATCGAGTCTGTCTTCTTTTACCTGTTCGATGATTTTGTCGATGCTGTCAATGATGTGTTTCGCGATTAAATCTTTTACGAGATATTCAACAGTTACCTGATAATGGAAGATCGGGCTGATAAGTTCTGAGTCCAAAATGTTAACGGAAAGTTTTACGTCTGTTACGGTTTTGGGTTTAATCAGATTGTCTTTGAACGCGCACTTTACGATTGAGTATGCGTTCTCGCCGCGGACGAAAGCGCCGGTATCTGTTTTCTGGCGAAGGATGCTGTTAGTGTGGGTTTCAAGCTCGTTGACGCCCCTTTGGATATGACCCTGCAAATGTCCGTACATGTTAACGACGGATTTTTCAATCTCGCCTGTGTTGAACTTGTCGGCACCGCCTACTGCGTCAAGAAGGTCTGCAATTTCTTTCGGCGTGTAGCGTGTCAGAACTTTCGTTTCTTCTTTGTCGATAAAGTTCCTGACTTTTTTTACCATCTCATCTTCACTCGTTACCATGTAACGATTGAACATGTTCTGATAGTTTTGATTGAAGTAATTGTAAAGCTTCTCTTTCAAGCCGCCCATTACATCGAGGCGCTCAAGAACGTCTTTCGGCAGCCTTGCCGTCAGGTGGTGGATAACCTTATTGGTTTCCTCTTCCAGCAACAAATTAACTTCAGCCTGCTGGTCGCGGTACTCCTGCGCCAGTGAATTGCGTGAACCTACCGCACTTGGTTTTTCCGGATGGAATACATTCGGCGATTTGGGCAGATCAATTGCTCCCATATAACTCTCCTTCTAAATTTAGTTTTAAACTATTTTACTACCTAACAGGATAACATAGTATTGATTTTGTTGTAAAGCTTTTTTATCAAAAAAAAGGTTCAATAGCATACAGGCAATATAAACTAGCAATAATTAAAAAAACATGTTAAAATTGAGGCATGAAAAAGACAAGATTATCAGTTTTTGCGGCAGCGGCATTTTTAATGGTTTACAGCCTTTCGCCGCTGTTTGGAGCAGACAGAGCGCCGATAAATGTAAATTTGATAATTGACTGCTCAGCCTCTTTTACAGCCGCGAAGGCAGAAATAACAACATGGATAAACGGACGGCTGGACATGATACTTAAAGACGGAGACAAGGTTATTGTTTGGAGCGCAGGAGCGTCATCAAGAATAATTTACACAGGCACAATAAACGGACAGAGCGACAGAGATGCGGCGAAAAAAAGCGTCAGCGATTTGACGGGAGCGGGAACGAGCGCGGATTTATCAGGCGCTTTAAGAGCCGCGGCAAACGCTCAGTCGGATTTCAGTTACACCCTGCTGATAAGCGCTTCTCCAACCGCGCTTTCTTCTTTGCTTTCAGGTCCTCAGTCCAGCTTAATGCGTTTTTCCAGAGTCGAAGAATTCTCAGGATGGCGGGCAATTGTTGTCGGTCTCAACATGGATGAAAAAATCAAAAGAGCAGCAGCAGCTTTCTTTCAATAAACCAGCAAAGGAGAATCATGGCATTCTATGTTTGACAGCATCCTTGCATTTATAGAACGCCATCAGTCGTTTCTGCTTACAACACATGACTCGCCGGATGCAGACGGACTCGGAGCAGAGCTTGTCCTTGCATCGATCCTCAGAAGGAAAGGAAAAGACGTACGGATCATCAACTCGTCCCCTGTCCCTGCCAGCTTTCAATTTTTAATCAATGAAAATGATATGGTTGAGATGTGGGATCCGTATGAACACATATCTTTCGCGCAGCATTCGGCAATGCTCGTTATGGACACTTCCGAAGAATTTCATTTAGGATCTATCAGGCTGGCATTAAAAAAAGTAAGAGAAGTTTTTATCATCGATCATCATGATTTAAAGAAGACTTCAAAATTGACCGGCTTTGTTGATCCGACCGCATCCTCAACAGCGGAGCTTGCCGTAGAGTTTGCGATTTTTTCAGGCATTGATCTCGAACCGCATACCGCAAGCGCGGCTTACACCGGAATCGTACATGACACCGGTTTTTTCGCTTATCCAAAAACATCAGCCCGTACTTTTTACGCAGCTATAAAAACCCTAGAATGGGGAGCAAATCCCAACATCATTTACAGGCAACTCATGGAGAGTTCATCGCGCGAGGCGATTCTTCTTCAAAGGCAGGCGCTCTCAAATCTTGCTTTTCATACTGATAAAAAAATCGCGCTTATGTTCCTGCGCATTGAAGACTTTGAAATAGCAGGCGCGGAATTTGAAGATGTAGAGTCGATCGTAAACATACCGCTGAAAGCAAAAGAAGTGGAAGTCTCGATTTTAGTCAGGCAAAAATCGACGGGTGAAATTTTCTGTTCTCTTCGATCGAAGGGAGAGGTTAATGTATCGAGAGTTGCCCAGAAGTTCGGCGGAGGAGGTCATGTTACAGCAGCTGGTTTCAGATGCTTTGACGATATGGATAAAGTGATAAATAAATTGTTAAAGTATGTGGAATCAAAGCTAAAAATCTGATAATATGCCTCTATGAAGAAATATATCCCTTCTTCCATTGTAATTTTAGTAATATCGGTTTTATTGATAATTTTTCTCGCAACCGGCTTTTGGCAGCGGTTTTTCTATCCTGAAGAAGATGAAGTTATAAGAACGAGAGTAGTAACGCCCAGCGAGACAGGCAGCTTTTATGTTGAGGATCACGACGGATTCTCAAGGTTTGATAATATAAATACAAAAATACCTCTTGATGATGAAGAAATCGTCATTGCAACTGTAAACAAAGAAAGCGAAGACGGACGCGCCGAAGAACAGTTTGCGGTTTACAGAAAGGCATCAGATATCGGTCCCATCTACCTCACCTATTTTAGCTACGATGAAAACACAAGAAGCTACAGGCGAATGTGGGACATGCCTACTGCCGCTACCAGAGCGGAAACAATTACTCTTTTCAATCAGGATCTAATCGGAGACAGAAACAACTGCATCATCGTTACCGGAATGAACGCGCAAAACGAACATACCATGACAATTTTCAGGCGCACTCCGGGACTGCCGCTTCAATCAGCATACAGAAAAATCGCAGAACTTCAAATCGCGGGTTCTATCGTCATTCAGGAAACAGGCAGAACTCTTGCTTATCAACAGGGTGTAGCGAGGGGCACAAGCCACAATATCGCGTCATACGGACAGGATCCGATGTCTTCGAATTTCCTCGATCAAATTGAAACAATATACCGGTTCAATCCTTCGAGCGGGCAATATGAGAGAAGCAGTGTTTCAAGAATCCCCGGATCTCAAATTGAACAAAGACGGCTGCGCGAATTATTAAGCGGCGCGAGGGGCGTCTTTGAAAATTTCATTCACGGTCTTTGGTATTATGTAAGCCCTGAAGGAACAATCGACACAAAACAATACCTGTACTTCGATCCGGTTGGAAAAGAGATCATCTTTTACGGCGATGAAGCTCAGCAGGTCTTTCAATGGCAGACTTCTACTCCGACCCGTTACGGCATCTACATAAGAAGCCAAAACATTTCAATCAGTACGCTTTTACGTTTTGTTGATATAGGACTAGAATCACTTGACCGTTTAAACATCAGAGTCATCGAAGATGTCAGGCTAAAAATCACGGTCAGCACAACATGGGACGGTTCTTACCGCAGAGCGACAATGTCTCCGTCAAACGGGCAGAATGCGCCAATAATAAAAGAACCTATTAACGCGCTCTACGACTCCTCATGGGGGAGGTTTCAGTTTCTCCCAACAGGCGAATACACGATCAACCTTGCCGGTACAATCAGAAAAGGTCATTACGTATTTTACAATATTGACAGAAACGAATTGCTGGAACTTCGCCCGGCAGACAACACCTCCGAAAGCCGCATGATCTACAGACTTGAAAACGCCGCAGGAGTTACGATACTTTCGAGGGTGCGTCTGGGAACAACGGGCATTCAGGATCTAATGGAACCGCCCGTCACTCTCACAAAGGTAATTAATTAAATCACTCCCTGATCCAGCATTGCCTTCGCTACTTTTCTGAAGCCCGCGATGTTAGCGCCTAACACGAAGTTGCCGGGTTTGCCGAATTCAGTTGCCGCTGAATCGATGCTTCTGAAAATGCCGACCATTATGTTTTTAAGTTTCGCGTCGACTTCTTCGAATGACCAAGAAAGGCGCGCTGAGTTCTGACTCATTTCCAAACCTGATGTCGCGACACCGCCCGCGTTCGCGGCTTTGCCCGGGAAGAAAGCGATACCCTTGCTGAGAAGCAGGTCTGTGGCGTCCATCGTCGTAGGCATGTTCGCGCCTTCGCCGACAATCTTGCATCCGTTCGCGGCAAGTTTTTTCGCGTCGTCAAGGTTGAGTTCGTTTTGGGTTGCGCACGGAAGAGCGATATCGCATGGGGTGTCCCATACCCTGCCCTTCGAGACATCGTTATAAACAGCGTCTTTGTGAAAATCGGTATAGCCGGTAAGTCTTTCTCTTTTTACAAGTTTTAAGTCTTTGATTGTGTCAAGATTGATGCCGCTCTTGTGATAGACATATCCGTTGCTGTCCGACATAGTGGTTACTGTCGCGCCGAGAGACATCAGCTTTTGCGCCGCGAAGATAGCGACGTTGCCGCTGCCGGAAACCGCGACATTTTTGCCTTTGAAACCGTCGCCGATTTTATTCAGGTATTCTTCTACTATATAAATGAGCCCGTAACCTGTGGCTTCGGTTCTCGCAAGGCTTCCGCCCCAGCCGATACCCTTGCCTGTGAGGACGCCCTCAAAAGCGTTTACAATGCGTTTATACTGACCGTACATAAAACCGATTTCTCTGCCGCCTACTCCGATGTCGCCCGCAGGAACGTCGGTATCGGGACCGATATGACGGTACAATTCTGTCATGAACGACTGACAAAAGCGCATAACCTCGTTATCGCTCTTGCCTTTAGGATCAAAATCTGATCCGCCTTTTCCGCCGCCCATGGGAAGCCCGGTAAGAGAATTTTTGAATATTTGCTCAAACCCTAAGAATTTGATAATGCTTAAATTTACGGAAGGATGGAAACGCAAACCGCCCTTGTAAGGACCGATCGCCGAATTGAATTGTACGCGGAAAGCGCGGTTAACCTGCACCTTTCCCGCGTCATCCAGCCAAGGGACTCTGAAAACGATGGCGCGTTCCGGTTCGACAAGCCGTTCTAAAAGACCCGCTTTTTCATAGGTATTGTCTTTCTCGACAATGATCCTCAAAGATTCTAATACTTCTTTCGCTGCCTGAATAAATTCAGGCTGTCCGGCGTCTCTTTTTTCGATTCCGGCGATAATGTTGTCTATGTAGCCCATAATAACTCCTTAATTTTTTATATATTTTTTTAAGGGTGATTGTCAAGAATTGGAATTGCAAAACGGTGCAACTTTCTATGAAAGATTCACTCTAAACATATATGAAACGCGATACCGAAACTTCGGCTGTAAATACACTTGCGCAACTGTGCGTCCATGCTTCAGAAAAATACAAAGAACGCCCTGCCTTTGCCATACTCAGTGAAGGCGCAATAAGAGGGTGTATAACGTATACGCAAATGGGGCAGCGTGTTAGGCAGCTCGGATCGCTTATCAATCAATTAAGCGTAAAAAAAGATGACGATGCTTCAGGCGCGCGGGTTCTGCTTCTTTCGGAAAATTCCCCCGAATGGGTAATCGCCTATTTCGGCATCGCGTACGCGGGAGCTGTTTCCGTTCCTCTTCTTACAGGTTTTCCGCCTGAGCAAATTCAAAATATCGCGAATCATGCCGATGTTTCTGCGATTTGCGTCAGCGGCTCAATGGCTCAAATATTCAAACATATTAAAGATTTACCTGAGTTCTCCAAAATACCTTTTATCTATATTGACAGCATGACAATAAATGAAAATTTAAATATGCACATAACGGTTTCAGTTAACGGCGAAGAAAAGATTATGCAAATTCCGGTTTGTGACACAGCGCCGTTATCTGCAAATTCTAATGACCTTGCTTCAATTATTTACACAAGCGGCACTCTTGGCAGCAGCAAAGGCGTGATGCTTTCTCATTCAAATTTGATTTCAAGCGCTTTCTCTTCATTATCGTACGGTAAAATATATCCAAATGATCGATTTCTGTCTGTTCTTCCTCTTGCGCACACTTACGAATGCAGTCTCGGTCTTATCGCGCCTGTATCAAGCGGAGCGAGTATCACATATCTCGACAGACCGCCCTCCCCTTCTGTTTTGCTGCCCGCGCTGAGAACTCTTCGCCCGACAATAATGATTTCGGTTCCGCTGCTTATCGAAAAAGTTTACAATAACGCAATCGCTCCGAAATTAAACGCAAACATGCTGTATAAGTTTCCGCTAACTCGTTTTCTAGCTGTAAGAATCGCCGGAATTAAACTCCTATCGGCTTTAGGCGGAAAAATACGTTTCTTCGGAATCGGAGGCGCTCCCCTTTCTTCCGAAGTGGAAAAATTTTTATACGAAGCGAGATTTCCGTATACGGTCGGTTATGGTTTAACAGAAGCGTCTCCTCTTGTCGCGGGAAATACTCCTCTTCGATTCAGAATCAATAAAGGTCTTGTTCCGCCCAAAGGAGTAAAAATTAGAATCGAGAAATGCGCTGAAAGCGCGGAAGAAGGCATTGGTGAGATTCAAGTTTTCGGCTCGAATGTGATGCTGGGCTACTACAAAGACAAACAAAAAACTTCTGAATTTCTGACGTCCGACGGATGGCTTCGCACAGGCGATTTGGGGAATATAGACAACAAAGGAAAACTCCATATCAGAGGCAGATTAAAAGCTTTGATACTAGGTCCATCAGGTGAAAATATTTATCCGGAAGAAATTGAGGGTTTGCTTGGAACGTCAAATTTAATAGAAGACGCGCTTGTATATTCGGGAGAAAAAGGCGAACTTGTCGCTCTTGTAAGGTTAAGCGAAGCCGTTACAGGAGCTGTTGAGCATGTTCTTGAAGATTTACGTTCATGGGTAAATAAAAAACTTTCTGCATTTTCCCGTCTTAACAGAATTGATGTTAAGAATGAGCCTTTTGAAAAAACCCCTACAATGAAGATTAAACGTTATTTATACGTTCTGTAAATTTTTCTTGATATATCAACAATCTGATTATAGAATATAGAATATGAAAACTTTTTTTAAGTTTTTTTATTTTTCGCTGTTATTTTGCTGTTTTCACAGCGTCTATTCATTGGATATTGATATCACAGATAAAAATGTGCAAGCCTGTTACAGGGGAGAATATACAAGAGGTTCTGACCTGTTAAACGAAATATCAATAACCGGTTTAATCGAACTTGATTATATAATCACATTCAAAGCCGGCTTTTCCGCCGGCGGAACAATACTGGATACAAATATTAACAGTTATATAAATATAAGTTACGCGCCTTTTTTAAGGCTTCCTTTTATTTTTTCGCTTTCTTGGATTTACAGCGGTTTGCCGGAATATGAAGCGCATACCCACTCTCTGATCCCTTATATGTCGTATAACGCGAGATACGCCGGAATTTCACTTGGATTCAATTTTCGATTCACGTCGTTTTTCACAGAACCGTCATATTTTGAATCTATTCTGTCGTTTTACGGATATGTTAATTTTATTAACAACGGTTCGTTAAGAATCGGAATTGGCGCCGGAAACTTCAATGAATTTCACGCAAGAAATCTCGGAGCGTATTTCATTGATTTCTTTGCGTCTGTAAAAATTAACAAAAACTTTATTTTTGTTAATAATATCGAGCTGATGCAGAGCGGCGGCGACGGTTTAACAACAACGCTTTTAGGAATCGCGTTTCGCACAGGAGTAAAATTCACATGGTAAAAAAAATATTTTTGTTTTTAATTATACTCTTATCGTTTTGTTTAATCGGCGGCTGTAATGTCGATCTCGGAGGGTTTTTTACTTCAACCGATCTTGATGAAAGGCTCAAAGAGCGCGGTAATTTAAAATTACTTGATAGCAGGGGATGGACAAATTTAACGCTTAATGACGAATATTCGTTTATTGTCGTATCCGACACTCATATAGAAGACGGAAACGCTCACGGTCTTGAAAAATTAAAGGACATAATTACAGATGAAATTAAATTCGCCGTAATGTTAGGTGACATTACTCAGTTCGGCTCGGCTCAGGATATTAATAAATTTATCGAGATCGCGGAATCACTTGGCGTACCGTGTTATCCTGTTATCGGAAATCACGATATTTATTTCGGCAATTGGTCTGTCTGGAAAGAAAAAATCGGCTCGACAAATTATAAAATTAACGGAGGTAATACTACTCTCCTCTTTTTAGATTCCGCCAATTCACTCTTCGGAAAAGATCAGCTTGACTGGCTTGAAAGAGAAATAAAAACGGCGAAAGGGCGTATATTTGTTTTTACGCACTCTCCTCTTTTTGTTACAGGTCCTGCCGATATGCAGCAAATTACAGACACAAAAGAGAGGGCGCGTATTGTTTCTATTTTACGCAATAAATGCGAAATAATGTTCATGGGACATTTGCATAAACGTATTATCACCGAACAGGGAAATGTAAAATATGTCGCTATGGATGATTTTGTCAAGAATAAAACCTACTGCGTTGTCACAGTAACGGCGAAGGGCGCGTTATATAGTTTTAAAAAGTTATAACAAAATAACTTACGGTATTAAAACGAATTATATAATATCTACTTGTCTGTTATTTAACTTTAACATATAGTATCAATATGAAAACATATATTGAGCCGAAGGTTCTTAAAGGTTTCAGGGATTTTCTCCCGCAATCTGAAAGTGTCCGCCGCAGTTTAACTGAAAATATTGAAAATACATTTCGATCATTCGGTTTCGTGCCGATTGATACTCCCGCTCTCGAATACGCGGAAATACTTCTTGGTAAGGGCGGAGGCGAAACAGAAAAACAAATATACCGCTTTAAAGACAACGGAGATCGTGATGTCGCTCTTCGTTTTGATCTTACAGTCCCCTTTGCCCGTTTTACAGCGTTGCATAAAGGCGAACTTACGTTTCCATTTAAACGCTATCACATTGGCAAGGTGTGGAGAGGCGAAAATACACAGCGCGGACGTTACCGCGAATTTACTCAATGCGATTTTGACATAATAGGAAGCGACAGCCCAGCCGCGGACTTCGAAATTATTTTTTTAATCTACACAACTTTTTTAAATCTTGGTTTAAATGTCACGATACACGTGAACCACCGCGGACTCTTTAACAGATTTTTATCGCACATCGGACAGAGTGAAAAATCAGTTGAAGTTCTGCGTACCGTAGATAAACTCGCGAAAATAGGCGAAGAAGAAACCTTAAAACAATTAAGCGATCTTGCGGGAGAGTCAAACGCGAAAAAAATACTTGAGTTCATCGGGGCAAAGGGAAGTTTTTCCGAAACGCTTGCCCGTATAACTGAACTTTCAGGCGGCGGCTGCGCGGAGTCAGAAAGATTATCGCTGCTCAGACAATTCATGATCGACGCGGCAGGTTCTTCACCTAACGCCGACACCGACCCTTTTGTGCTTTCTCCTTCGATAACGCGCGGGCTTGATTACTACACAGGCGTGGTATTTGAAACATTTTTAAACGATATGCCGGATATCGGCTCGATCTGTTCAGGAGGACGTTACGACAATCTCGCGGGGCTCTACTCCAAAGACAAGGATTCGATTAGCGGCGTAGGCACTTCAATCGGGCTTGACCGTCTGCTTGCCGCTCTTGAAACTTTAAACAAACTTCCAAACGCAAACAGCCATTTAACCGCGATAGCGTGCGTAGATACGGAAAAATCAGGGCAGTATCACGCGCTGGCGCAAAAATTAAGGCAAAACGGCGTTTCTTGCGAAGTGTTTACGGATGGCTGCGGCGAAAAACAACTTGTAAAACAATTCATGTTAGCGGAGAAAAAAGGACTGCGTTACGTGATAATCCCCGGAGAAAACCCGTTAGGCGGCAATGTAACGCTGCGCGATCTTAGCGCAAGACAAAATACGGAAATACCGCTGAGCGAAGCAATTAAAATTATAACTTCTACAAAAATATAAGTTATGCTATAATATCCGCATGGAACATCAAATAGCAAATTTATGGGAAACTCATTCCGGTACAATACTGGGATTCGCGAAAAATTTGGGAATAACGGTAATTATAATAATTGTCGGCGCTCTTGTTTCAAAAGGATTGCAGAAACTAATCAAAAAATCCGATTCTGACAGCACGTCGACAAAAGGCACATTAAAACCTCTTTTTAAAGCGCTGATTCGTTACGGAATTTTTATTATTTGCGTCATCATGATTCTAAATGTCTTCGGAATAAACACAACAAGCCTCCTTGCGATATTAGGAGCCGCAGGCATAGCGGTCGGTCTCGCGTTGAAAGACACTTTGGGAAACATCGCTTCCGGAATTATGATTCTTGTTATGGGAAGCATTCACACGGAAGAATTTATCGAGTTCGGTTCTTTCAGCGGAACAGTAAAAGAAATAAATCTCTTTACAACGATCTTAGAAACACCCGACGGCATTTACATTTCCGCTCCCAACTCAAGCATTTGGGGCAATCCAATAAAAAATTATACACGTAACGGAAAACGCCGCATGGAACTTTCAATCGGCATAGCATACTCCGATTCAGTCGACACCGCGTTTAACGTTATGCAAAACATCATTAACTGTGAACCAAGATTTCTCACCGACCCTTCCCCTCAAATTATTCTTCAATCAATCGAAGAAAGTTCCGTCAAAATCACCCTTCGAGTATGGGCTGAAGTTCCCGATTACTGGATCGTCTACTGGGAAATGAAAAAAAATCTCAAGACAAAATTCGAAGAAGCAGGCTTAACAATACCGCTGCCTCAGAGAAACGTGCAGGTAGTGATGAATGGCGGATGATGATATGCAAAATTAAACTACATCTATATTAACCTACATACATCATCAGACAGTCAGCCGCCCTCGGAAAAACTCCGCCGAAGAGTCCGCCTCCGAGCCCTGACCACTAAAATTGATAATTCAATTATTATTTTGATTTTAATATTTTTAGTGGTCAGGTCTCTACGTCGGGGAGCGGCGGAAATGTTTTTCCGAGTGCGTCTGCCTGCTCTGTTGATGTACAAAGATTATCACAAGAGCATAGAGCATTGTATCGTCCGCCTTTGCAGGTTTTATCATTAATATTTTATCTACACATGGGAAAATATTTTTATAATGTCTGCCTGCTCTGCTGATGTACAGAGAAAAACATAGCGGCGGAAATGTTTTTCCGCGAGCACACACTCGCCCGGTACTGTACAAAGCAAGTTTATCATAGGATTTGTTTTTCTGAGTGCGTATGTCTGCTCTGTTGATGTAAAGAAATTAGCATAACAAAAATAATAAATTTTCAAACATAAAGTTCGTGATGGTTTGTGGTAAAAATCTCTTTCCTCGCTCACCCACCTCTACGGATTTTCACGGATCTAACTTCAAAGTTTTACTAACCTATTCGTTTTTAATCAATCAAAAAAATATTAAATTTTAAAATTAAAGAAAAGCTTTTAGGTAAACAAATCTTTGAACAAAAATCCGTGCTAATCAGTTAAATCCGTGGAAATCCGTGGTTAGCGGATATTCCTCTCCGCGCCTGCGAACTAAAGGTTCGATGCGTCTCTGCGTGATGTCTTATCTAAACGACTCATCCATTGCACCTAACAACATTACAGAATTCGGGTGGCTACTATCATTGTGTTACCATAAAAAAACCGCCCTTTGCAGAGCGGTTGCTGAAATTTAAATTAACCTACGCTACATCTGGTGTACCGTTATCCACAACCACACTACAGAATTCGGGTGGCTGCCATCATTGCGTTGCCCTTGCGTTACTTCCAAGCGAAGCGACTGTGGTTTTTCGAACCCCGAGGGCGCGAACAGCACCTGTAATGTTAACTGTTTTTTAGGTGCTGGTTTTTTACTTTCTTATAACATTAAAAAATAATATTTTCCAAATTTTGTCCATTTGAAATTATATTGATTATTTATTTTTATAGATATTTCTTTACCACCAATAGGTGTTGTTAAATGTTTTGGATATAATATAAAATCATTTGAAATATTATAATCCCAACATTTTGTATCTGTTTTTTTGGGATTAATTAAATTTTCTAAATCATTCATTATTATTAAAAATGTATTTTGACAAACGTTATTATTTTTATAATTTTCTAATTTTTCAATATCTACATAAACATCTTTCATAAATATATCAGTTGCACCTCTCTTTCCTCCAGATGCTGCAAATTCTCTATAACATTTCATTTCTATACAAATTTTATATTCATTATTTCCTTTTGTAATAATTACAAACATATCAACTTCACTTGATGTACCATTATAATAAACTGTTTTTTCCAATTGAATATCTACATTTTCATCTTTTTCATAAATAAATACTGGTATTAAATTTTGCAATATATAAGCAAATTGTAATTGCATTGAAGCCTCTTTATATATATTTATTAATCCATTTCCAACTTTACATTGAAATACTTCCCATGCCGTTTTTATAACCTTATCAAAACGTTTATTTATATCTATTTCGTTAAATATCATAAATTCATCCTTAATTAAAAATATTACAATTATTATATATTATTTTGTTTTTTTTGTCAATATTAATATTTAATATATTTCGTATCAAAAAACTTACGCCTAACGTTCCAGGTAAAAGACGGTTTGCGGCTGCGTACAAGGGCTTTGCGCAAGCAAAGACCAGCAGCCGCAAACTGTGGGTGGAGGTTTGCGTGGGAATGGCGCAAGACATGACCTAGCAAACCGGAACCCTAGCCGCCTCCAGGCGGCGTACTTTTACCGTTTGTTGAATCTGCATAAAAAGTTAGTTTTACTACAAATTATCTACTGTAAAATAAATTTATTTATGTTACTGTATAATTTCTTCGCATAAAAATATTTTATCTTTCATTTTTTCACTGTTATCCTGTCT
>Ga0209755_10003749_pt1 | contig 18667 bp, 15 predicted proteins | sample TergutCo191P1_FD_187301 | JGI IMG/M metagenome (GOLD analysis project Ga0209755, IMG submission 187301) | Cornitermes sp. P1 segment gut microbial communities from Petit-Saut dam, French Guiana - Co191P1 (SPAdes) (version 2) | ecosystem: Host-associated > Arthropoda: Insects > Digestive system...
CCCCCCCCCCCCCCCCCCCATCTTGGGAGTTTTAGATAATGTGAAAACTGGCGAGTTTCTTGGGGCCCCTCTTTTAAAGCCAGAGCAGGCAGATAAAAATGTTCCGGTAATCATAAGCAGTTTTCGCTATGGAAGCAAACTTATGGAACAGTTGCAAAATCTTGGATTTAAAACCATAATAAAAGCAAGTGATATTATTAATAAAGCAGATATCCCAGAAATAATAAACTCTTCAAAAAAATATTCTCATCCATATTCAGTACTTGATTTAGAAAATGCGTTAAATGCTTATTTATTTAATCCTGATTTGAATTCGGAATTCGTTACTTTGCCAAAGGCTGAACTTGTTGTTACGCAAAAATGCTCCCTTCGTTGCAAAGATTGTGCTGCTCTAATGCCGTATTATAAGGAACCTAAATCTGTAGACATTCGAGTTATAGCAAAAAGCCTTGATAATTTATTTAGCATTGCAAGTATAAAAGAATTGAGCATTTTAGGTGGCGAACCATTCTTATGCAAGGATTTAGATTTAGTACTCAAAGAAGTTCAAAAACATAGACAAAAATGCGCAGAAGTTCTTGTGATAACAAATGGCACAATTTTGCCAAAAGCAAAAGTTATAGAAGCTATGAAAGAAGCAAATGTTATGGTTGAAATTTCTGATTATGGATATTTAAATAAAAAAGAAAGCTCTATTTTTGAAGAAATGAAAAGAAACGGAATTCGTTGCAGAAAGAGAAGTATGAAATGGTTTAAAATGCAATCATTTGTAAAAGAACCGTGGAACGATAATGAAATGAAGCGCATTTTTGAAAATTGCCAGTATTATTGCAGACAAATTATGAATGGCAAATTATTTTACTGTCTCTTTGCTTGCCATGCTCAGGAGATAGGAGCTATTCCAAAAGCAGACGAAAATGATTTTAATTTGCTTTCATCAGATTTAAACGGGCAATCGTTGCATGATTATTGCAATAGAAAAGAACCTTTGCCAGCTTGCCGTTATTGCAGTGGATGGAATTTCAGCTTGAATGAGCCTATTCCGGTGGCTCTTCAATTGGAAGCATCGGAAGTTTTAGAGATGCCGAGGTTCCGCTGAGTTTATGTTGGGTTAATTTTCCAATGCCCGCCTTTGGCAGGGCCGATACGTTCGATTAGACCTTTGGATTTGAGTGCTTGTATATCTCTTTTTATCGTTTTGTGATTCACTTTCAATACATTGGACAATTCCAACATAGATATTTCTGCATTATTTTTTATTAAATCTATAATAGACGCAAGCCGATTTTCTGGGACATTTTCTGGGACATTTTCTGGGACATTTTCTGGGACATTTTCTGAGTTGTTTTTCGTCAAACTTTTCTCTCTAGTTTCCATGTAGCCTTTCTGATCTGCTTTCTCATTATACAAAATCACCTGAAAGCCATTAGATATTTCATAAAAGTCAGGCTTTCTTACGCCATATTCCTTGCAAATTTTACAAATCCGCATTATGCCAGAACCATAGCGTTCTATAACGCCAGCTTCTTTAAATGCTCTGGCTATCAATTTATTACGCGATTTTGAAACATAATTTCCTGATAATAAATCTTGCACGGTTATACCGCCATACAACTTTCCAGGATTATAAAATTCAATTCTGTTATCAAAAATTTTAATAATGCTTGCGGAACTATCACGGTAATCACGGTGAACAATCATATTTATAACAACTTCTCGAATAGCATCCAAAGGATAATCAAAACGCTCCGTGCGTTGCGGTTCGCCTGTAATAATATACTCTATTTTCAAATGTTTTCTAATAAATGCAATTATGTCATCTACTTCCTGAAACAAATCCGAGTTAAGCGAAATAGAATCAATAATTGCAATGTCGCTTTTAAAACGCCCAACTTGCACATCGCTAATTGCACAATAATCCTTTACAAATAAAAGGTATGCACCGAAAGTTATCTTTCCGTTACGAAAAAATTCTATTTTATTCAGAATTTTCTCATTGGATAATTCGGCTTGCTTAATGCCATTGTTTTGCTTTATTTTATTGACGAATTTCGTAATTTTTTTCTTCGACAAGTCGGATTCGGAATGATTTGGATCGACATAAAAATCCCAACTAGAATTTATGGTTTTTAAATGCTCGTTTGCAATTTCCTCTATGCTCAGCAAATGATTTGAATTGACGACTCGCTTAAAGTACTTTCCCCTTGTTGAAACTGGTTTTATAGGGTATTCGGGGACATATAGCGCCAACACTGTTTTATTCCCAATTGTAAGCACTTCCGTATCCGGAATTATTTGCGGATTTGTTTTGGTTTTTATCTCGTTTACCCATTTTTGAATTGATTCTTTGGCAAGGGTTATTCCCTGCACTTTGCCTTTATCGGTAGCACCAAGATAAACAGTTCCACCTTTCGCATTGGAAAATGCTACAAGAGTTTCAATCGCATCGTTGTCGAAAGAGGCTTTGAACTCCATTATTTGGCCTTCTTTTTTGGGTAAAGATTTCACAGCACCCTCCAATACCCGCCTTTAGCCGGGCCAATACGTTCGATTAAGCCGCTATCTTTAAGTTTAGACAAATTCCACTCTATTCCACGCCTTGTCAATCCTGTTATTTCTGCCAATTCCTTTTGAGTTATTTGCGGATTATTTACGATAATACTTAAAATTTTCTCCACAGTTTTCTCCACAGTTTTCTCCACAGTTTTCTCCACAGTTTTCTGAGTGCCCTTTTTGCAAAAAACTTTAACCGAAAGTCCACCGGACATTAGTTCAAATATTGGTTTCTTAAGTCCGTAATCTACAAACATTTCTTGTACTCTTTTTATGCCTGTTCCAAAATGTTCTACTAACCCAATTTCTTTCGCTAATTTCGCTATCTGCCGGTTTCTGAGTGTTGAGACATATTGGTTTGTGTATAGATGCTCAATCGTTATTGTATCCGGTAAAACTCCTGGATTAAAAAACTGAATATGATCAGGGAAAATCTTCACTATTGAGTTATGGGCTGCAGTATAATCCCTGTGAATTATCATATTCAGCACTAATTCGCGAAGTCCGTCAAGCGGATACTGCCATTGTTGTATATTCTCTACCTGCTTGTCGGTTATTATCAATGCTTTGCTTATATGTTTGCGGATAAAATCCATAACATCGTCTATTTGCGTTAGAATATCATTTGAATTTACAACATCATCTTTTATAACGATGTCTGAAGCAAAATGCCCCATCAGAATTGTCGTCAAAATATTTTCTTCCTTTGAGAACATCAAAAAGCATCCATTTGTAATGCGATTATTTGGCAAAAGCAATTTGTTCTTTTTGAGAAATTCTATTTCTGATTCAAATTGAAAGTTCTCATTTCGTTTTTTTATTAAGTTCATCACTTTTTTAACTTTTTCCAGTGAAATATCGTCAACGGTTACATTTGGGCATTGATAAAAATCCCAGCTTGTATTCATAGTTTGAAGATGCATATTTGCAACTTCGTTTGTAGAAAGCAAATGATTTGAATTGACGACTCGCTTAAAATACTTTCCTCTTGTTGAGACCGGTTTTATTGGATATTCGGGAACATATAGCGCCAACACGGTTTTATTCCCAATTGTAAGCACTTCCGTATCCGGGATTATTTGCGGATTTGTTTTGGTTTTTATCTCGTTTACCCATTTTTGAATTGATTCTTTGGCAAGAGTTATTCCCTGCACTTCGCCTTTATCGGTAGCCCCAAGATAAACAGTTCCTCCCTTCGCATTGGAAAATGCTACAAGAGTTTCAATCGCGTCGTTGTCAAAAGAGGCTTTGAACTCCATTATTTGGCCTTCTTTTTTGGGTAAAGATTTCATTGATTGGAATATAGAAATTTATGTTGACTTAAACAACGAATCAAAATCAACCCGTTCAAAAGCTTCCAATTCACCGCCACGGGTTGCATTAAATATGCGGACATCGCCACGCTTTCTTGTTGCAGCGTCTAGTGCGAAATATTCAATATCTGTATATTCAAAAAGTCCTGATAATGCGGCTTTTTTCATAGGTTCCGAATAATACTTAATAAGCTCCTCTGTCATTTCTTTTTTGAAGTTATCTTTATATATGTGATGACCGGATTTAAATGTATGGTCGCAGCCAAGCAGATATATTTCATTGAATCCCATATATACGGCAATTCGTAAAATAAAATGCGTAACAGTTCCAGTTGTAAAATTGCATCTTGATAAATCTAAGTCATAATGCGTGTTGGAATTAGCGTATGGTTTATATATTCGGTTAAAATAATATTCATTTTCTTTTTCGTAAGTTAAGTAGTTGTCATAAAAAAAGAACTTGCCTTTTAGCCAATCAGCAGATTCTATAAAGTTCTTGCACGTTTCAAACATTAGCTTGTCTATGCAACAATAATAGTCTGGTCGCCATTTTGTATCGCTAAATATTTTGTAGACACGGTTCATTGAAAACGAAATGTCACAATTTTCTCGAATTTTTTCTAAATCAGAATATTCTAAACTTGGGCCAGTGCAAACCACAAAGCATCTTTTGCCTTTGTGAATATCCTTTAACTTTAAGGTTTTTGGGTCCTGAGGAAAATCTTCGGGTTTTATTATTTCGTTGAAGTTTGTAAAATCTATCCCGGCATCGTTAAATTGTTTTTCGATCTCTTCAATAAAAAACGAGGTTACCGAGACAACAATATTATAATCCTCGTGGATGTTTTTCATTTCCTCAAAAGAAATAACATTCTTTTTGCAGAAAAATTGCCCAGCTTTATAATTATCCGCAAAGCAATGAATGCGGCTAGTTCCAAAATATTGGAGAGCTAATATGCCAACTGTGCTAGCTCCAAAAAGGATTATTTTCTTTTCGCTGTCGATATTGTCTCTCATCCTTGTCTCCTTTCAATAATAATGTAATACTCACTCAAGTTGCAAGGGCCAGCTATGTTGAAATCTTTGCGAAGCATAGGTTGTAAAATAGAAATTCTGCCGAGTCTATTGCTGATCGCAAGGGATTACATTATGTTCTTTCGCAAACAGCTCATACTTGCTTGCAACAATGCCGCTTTCGATTCTTAAACAAGGTATTCCATTTATAATAGGATACACTCTCATCGCTTCTGCACTATATAATGCTCCATCTATATTTTCGAGTTTGCTTTTGAATTGAGGGCAAGCAATTTTAAAATCATGCACGCATTCACCGCCCTTTTCAATGACCATTATTGCCGTTGGGTTTAGCGGATTGAAATAGTATGGAGATAACCTATACTCTATAACATTGTAGTTATTTTCCTTTGCAATAGACTCTAAGCCTCTAACATATCCGTGAGCATCCATTCGCTTTTTTGCTTCCTCACTTGCAAGTTCATAACTTGGCTCTATCATAATCAAATATTTTCTTGCAACACGATATAGCTCACGAATTATTTTTTCCTCGCTACCTCTGTTCGGTTCAACAGCTTGATTGGTGTAAACAATGTCAAAACTGTTTTCAGCGCAAGGTATATCTAGCAAATCTCCGGTAAACAACGTGGACTTTTTGTACCCCTTGTCGTTTAGCCATTTGCGAGCATAGGCTAGTCTTGACCAGCTTATATCAAAGCCAGCACTTTCTACATTACCATTGAAATAATTTAGCAATTCACCTATGCAATTTCCTTCACCAATACCGGCTTCTAGGATGCTTGATGCATTAGGATAGTAGCGTTGTACAATATTTGACAGTTCCATTGCAATATTTTTATAATGGTTTTTGAATGCTTCGTCACGCATATAATGTTCACAATAAGTTCCAGCCTGCAAATCATACGCAAATTCAACCACTTTGGGAGAATTATTTCCACCATATTTTTCTCGCAAATATTGGGCAATATTTATTCCTTTATCATAAAGTACTTGCAACTCCTTTACGGACTGAATGAGTGGTGGTATAATAGTCATAACTGACCTCCATTTATTAAAGAAAATTGCAAGATAGCCTCGCTATAGAATTATTTTTCTGCATAACAAAAACCATCTGATCAGAAAATCCATTTCTATCTATTGTCTCTTGGACTTTATTGCTAATGTTCATCAAATCTTGATATAGAACATCTTCTTTAGTATTGTTCAATAACATTGCATTGGTTAAAATATCAGTAAATCCTTGCCCAAAACCCCAAGTTGCTAATAAAGAAAAATCATCCCCCAGCAACATTTTTATGGCTTTTTCAGAGAATATTTGCAAATGGATCGGAGGTACAATGTGCCTATAAGTTAAATTAGGGTTTGTCAAGTTGGCAAATGATGATAGCGAAGGATATCTTGGAACTTCAATTATAAGATACGCCTCATTTTTCATATGTTTTTTGTAGATATTCATTACTTTAGCTGGTTGTTCAATATGCTCTAGAGTATTAAACATTGAAATAACATCTGAAGTTGAAATAATGTTTGCAATTTCATCGCTAATATCATCAGAGTTCAAAAAGCCCTTTCTAATGTCTAAATTTTTCTTGATGCCAAATTTTATTTCTTCAGGATCTATTTCTATGCCAATGCCTTGAAAATAATCAGCATAATCAGCATCTTTTAATGCCATAAGAATCTCGCCAACACCACAGCCTATATCACACCATATTTTTTTCTGTTTTTTATTAATTGAATCTGATATAAATTTTACTTTTGGCAAGGCAATATTTTCAACTCTCTTAAAAAAAACATCGTCATCTAAATATACGGCAGAAGCTTTTGCATCTTTGGATGCATATAAAGTTTTGACATCAGGAAGATTTACCAATATAATTGAGATGCAATTTTCACATAAATTATATTGATAACCTCTAATATTTACAAAATATCGATTTTTCTTACTTTGGCAAATTCGACATTCAATATCGGCAGCAGTGCCTATAGGTTTAAGGTTTTCCTTGCAAAATTCCACATTCAGACTTATAAAGTCTTTAATTTTCTTCAAGTCTCTTTTTAAAGAACGTATATCAATTTCTTTTCCGTATTTTTGAGGGGAATTAGAATAGGGCAGTAAAGTTTTAAATATTTGCTCAACAATTATCCAGTCGCTTGGAGAATCCAATTCAATTGCCGTATATTCCGGCATTTCATAAATTCCAATATTGCCACTCAAACGATTTTTATCTCGCTTTATATTACCAACAGTATTTATATAAAAAGCTCCATTTTCCATAAGTTGTCCGTTAAAATCTTGTCTGCGAGGGCGAATTTTATAATCATAATTTTTGCTTGTTCCGTCTTCATTCCAAAAAAATCTATAATTTCTTACACACGACAACAACGAATCATATTTATTCCGTTTATACAATTCTAAAGCTTCATTAAAATGCTTCGTTTGCGTTAAAGGCGAAGTTGCTTGAACAAGCATAAAAATACCATCATCTTGCAAATGACTTTGCTCAATGTATTCCAGCATAACACTTTCGGTCGTAGCACTATCTGTAGCGTTTTCTGCTTTCCTTTTGTAAACTTTAGTTTTTGAAAAGCCAAAGTCCGCAACTGTTTTGGCTATTTCTTCGGAATCGGTAGCGACAATTATTTCATCAACGCAAGCAACGCTTTCTAAAGTTGCAAGACTCCAATAAATGAGAGGTTTTCCATTCAGAAGCTTTATATTCTTTAACGGAATTGATTTACTACCGCCACGAACAGGAATGAATGCTACTATCATGGCTTTACCATATAACAAGGTATATAATTAAAAGGAAGTTTTTGCATATCTCCCCCTCCATCTACTCTGGAGAAGAAGTCGTCAATTGCACTGGTTGCTCCTTGCACTGCTGTATAATCATCAAAAATTATAACTCCGCCTTTCACTACTTTGTCGTATAAATTTTCCAATACGGCATAAGTTGCTTCATAAACATCAACATCTATATGCAAAAGAGAAATTTTACATGATTGATTTTTAGCAAATTCCGGCAAAGTTTCAAGGATGTTTCCTTTGACTAGACTTACATTTGAAATACCCTTTCTGTTAAAAACATCATTTAATTCATCTACTGAAATTCCATTTCCGGCATCTTCTTCAAATTTTTTGATAAATTCCGAATCTTCAACTCTGGATACATCCTTAGGAAATTCCCCAAACGCATCAAATCCCCAAATTTTTCTCGACTGTTGGCTCTCAAGCATTTCTCTGTAAGTTGCAAATCTAATAAGCGAGGCTCCCTTGAAAACTCCGCATTCTACAACATCACCCGGTAACCCAACTATCTTTTTGTAAAGTTCATAATGTGCTATGCTTTTGGCCAATCTGGAAGGTTGGCTGGTTATGTAAAAGCCGTTTTCGTATTCAAACGACTTTTGAGTATCAAAGCCAAAAATTTGAGTTTTCATTTCATCCCCTTAGTCTGTTCCCCACATATCATGGCTTAAAGTTATAGTTACCAGTATGGTTGAGTTATCAAACATCTTTAACCTCACCCGTAACATAAGGCTTTTCTATATAATAAATAATTTGAGCAAGGGATAAAATATCCAAAGCGTTTGGGTTCAAAGTAAAATGATTAAGTAGAATAATAAACCACTTTTTTTCTTCTTTGTCCATTTTTAAAACTTCAGCTTTCCCATGCCAAGAATTGATAACAGTTTCCATAAAAGATAACGAGAAATACTCATTCGCTAACATAAATTGCAAATCTTTACTTTCTTCATCTAAAGAACATTTTAAAGAACCTTCTATGCAAAATGGTCTTTCTCTTAAAAAACATTCTATATATAATGCTATTATTTTATGCCTATCAATACGTTTGTTATCCTTGTCTCCACCGTAGATTTTGCTTTTAAAGTTAGCGTATTTCTGTTCATATCTGCTCAAGGCCAAATCAAGCTTTCCATCATCAAGTTTTACACGAATTGAACTTTCTTTTCTTTTTTTGTCCAAAGCCTCTTCAAAACCTTTAGCCAAAAGCTTTATATGATTCCACCAATAATCTCTTGAATCACATTTAACATTCATCCAGCACCTCAAAGAAGTTGCTGTCAATCATAGCTTTAACTGCATTTTCAAAAGATTTATCTTTCTCTTCTTTTTCTCTCAGCGATTCATCGTCATTTAATGGCAACAACATCACGAAAGAAGACGATATGATGCAGAAGGTGGTTTTCACCCCCCCTATGTAACCTATATACCGTTTCAGAGTTTCAGAAAAAAACGGAGCTTTGAGCAGCCAATATCCGAAAACGAAAATTGATACTACAAACAAAACTAAAATCATGATTGTTGCCATTTTCTCTCCTATATTTGTTAAAACCTCAATCTTGGCTGTAAAGCATGGAATAACCCAGATAATATAGAAATTGTAGCCAGAAATATAACAAAAAACGAAAAAACCGGCTTAAAATATTCATTATCAAAGGCTGGAAGTATATTATATGAATAAATAAATGAAGCTAAAAGGCATAAAATACAAGCGATAAACATAAGAGCTGGAAATATCATTGCGAAATCCCTAACGGAACTTTCGCCATAAATTCCGTTTCTTTCCATAAAGATACCAGCATTTATTGCAAAAACAAGGGATGTTAAATCTGAACCTAAGAACACATCTGCATCAAAAAGGCGTATTAAAATTAATAGAAATACCACGGGAATTGAACTTAAAATTACAATTTCCCCAAAACGGCACAAATTATGTTTGTCCCGAGCTGCTATATCCCTAATTTTATAAACAAATGAATTCATGAGGATAGTAAATATACAAAACTGAAATCACCATTTTCACGAACCGTCAGTTTGTTAAGCACTTCTCATCCTCTTAATTTTTCGCGAACACTTTCTTCGCTTTTGGAAATAGTTTTCACTCCATCACCTACAATAGTTTTAACAGAATGAACGCGCTTTGCTAAAAAATCCATCCCCTTAATTTCAATGCTCGCCGCATGATCTGTTCCCCACATATCATGGCTTAAAGTTATATGGCGTTCAATCGTACAAGCTCCATAAACGGGGGCCAATGTTGTAGGCATAATTTCATATTCATGCCCACTATACCCTACAAGGCAATTGTAACGTTCTTTAAGAGTGCTGATCATGAGCATATTCAGCTCGTCTTGTTTAGCTGGGTATGTAGAATTGCAGTGAAATAGCACATAATTTTTAGAAAGATGTTTTTCAACAATATTTATCGCCGCATCAACTTCTTCAATTGTACTCATACCAGAAGATATAAAAAGTGGCTTGCCAGTTTTTGCCGCCTGTTCTACGAGCTCTTTGTCCGTAATTTTTGCAGAAGGTATTTTTATAAATGGGATATCATATTGCAGCAAAAATTCCAAACTCGGTAAATCCCACACGGAAGCAGACCAGTCAAAAGGTTTTTCTTTTGCGTATTTATCAATATAGTCATATTCGTTCTTTTGAAACTCCACTTTGTGTTTATAGGCAAGATATGTCATTTCGCCCCATGGCGTTTGCCTCATAACATTTTTCTGATTTTCCGGAACGCAAATATCTGGGGTTCTTTTTTGAAATTTAGCGCAATCCCAACCTGTAGCCCAAGCTGCATCTATAAGTTTTTTGGCAATTTGCAAATCGCCATTGTGATTAATGCCAATTTCGGCAATAAGATACACCGGCTCAGTGTCGCCTACGAAACGGTTGCCGATTTTGAGTTTGGTTGGTGTTATCATGCAAAACTCCGATTTTCCTTTTTACATAACTCTGGTATTGGAAGCAAGCAAAGCGTTCTTTCAGCCTTCTTTTCTATCGGCAATTGCACTATACCTGAAGAAGATTTAGGAGCTAAATCAACATAACGGTTTAATGTACTTTCTCTAGAAACGCTGTAAAATCTTTGACTGGAAAATTCCTTCTGCAAAAGAGCTATAAAATCTGCCTGTACTTGCAAAGGATGTCTATCCATAATTTGTTTATGTACTTCTTGGCTTATCTTATCATTCTCAAAAGGATGCATAGGCACATCTGGATCTGCAAACATATCAAACCCAGCTAAAAATATATTCTTATAGCCTAGTACTGCAGCTAGAGCTATGCACTGAAGCCCGGTTGGAACATATTGTTCATAGTAATACTCGTAAAAACTGCGAAACTCCGCAATAGCAGGATTTTGTTGTATTAGCTGCGTTGCCATTTTCACTGTAGGGAAATGCTTGTTCGGTTCAAACATAACAGTTGCATAACAACCATTTATCAAATCCACATCATATTCGCCTTTTGAGTGAACAGCCCGCAAATTAAAATACATTTCATCTATGCCCCTAGCATAAAACAGGTAATAATCTACGGATTTTCCTGCGTAATATTTATCTTCAAAATAAAATGTATTGCACCGCATTACTTTAAAATGCTGAGGCAATAGGCTATAATCTATCTTTGTAAAAGAAGGACCGTTGCCGAGAATAAGGATGTTATCTAACATTTTGTGTAAAATAGAAATTTTAAGGAGTCGCTTGCGGTAGTGAAGTAGTCAACAAGTTTCTTAGTAGAATTTTCTATTTTACAATCCATGCAACCAAGACTCCCGAAACTCCCCGCAGGGATTCAAACAAAAGAAGCTTTGAAGCAAATAATTGATAACGATTACGCAAAGCCTTATCCGAATGCGAAGCTTTTAGGCTTGTCTATAGACGGAGAAAAGCGGCAGATTATGGAGTGGAAATAGGGAGTTTCAGTATGAAAAATTTAGAAATAATCCTTTGTGACGGAGAAAATTACAAGGTAGAATTTAAGGAAAACGCGGATAAAACTCTCGCATCGGAGGTTTGTGCTTTTGCCAATGCCTTTGGAGGGCGAATATTTGTAGGAGTTAATGATAGCGGTAAAATTACAGGCACAGACGTTAGCAATGCGGCTCGCTCTCGCATTCAAGATACGATAAATCAAATAGAGCCTAAATTAAATGTAAATATTTCCGTTCATAAAAATATCATTATTATCACCGTTCCAGAAGGTCGCAACAAGCCGTATTCCTGCGCGAAAGGCTTTTATTTACGCTCGGGCCCAAATTCTCAAAAAATGGAACGAAACAGCATTATTGATTTTTTACAATCGGAGGGGAAAACTTACTATGATTCTATTGTGAATCAAAAGTTTTTAGTTAAAGATAATTTCAACAAAGCTGCTTTTGAGAATTTTCTGCAAAAAGCTAATATAAGCAATGTGCTGCCATTTGAATCTACTTTGGTAAATTTGGGATGCGCAGAATACATTGGGAAAAAATTATTCTTTACGAATGCCGGAGCATTATTTTTTAGAAATAATAGCAACGATATCTTTTTTGAATATGCAAACATAGCCTGCGTTTTATATAAAGGTATAACAAAAGTAGATATTATAGATGCCAAAGAATTGAATGATGGAATTATAGAGAATATTGAGAATGTGATTAGTTTTTTAAAAAGACATCTAAATATTCGTTATGAAATTAAAACTTTGCAGAGAAAAAATATTTTAGAGATTCCCGAGACTGTATTGAGAGAGGCTATTGTAAACGCTGCATGCCATAGAGATTATTTTGAAATTGGCGCACGAGTTATGGTAGAAATTTTTGATGACAGGGTGGAAATAACAAATCCAGGCGGTGTTCCAAAAGGAATAACAAACAAAAATTTTGGGACTTTGAGCATCACGAGGAACCCAGTTATAGCTAGTTTGCTGCACAGAAGTGATTACATAGAAAGAATGGGAACAGGAATAGAACGCATGAAGAAAGATTTAGAAAAAGCTAAGCATCAAATGCCTAAATTTAATACAAGTGGATTTTTTAAAATAACGCTTAGCAGGCTAAATTTTATTGGAAAAAATAATATAAAAAGTTCGGAGAAAAGTTCGGAGAAAAGTTCGGAGAAAAGTTCGGAGAAAATATTGGATGCAATAAAAGTCAATCCGCAAATTACGATAGAGGAGCTGTCTGTTAAACTACAAAAAACAACCAGAGCGATAGAAAAAAATCTTAAAGCTCTAAAATCCAAAGGCTTAATTGAGCGCATTGGTTCGGCCAAAGGTGGGTATTGGCAATTGCAGAAAGAACGGCCTGGAAATGTGGAGGAGTTTGTATGAGTAATGCTAAAGTTTCCGTTATCGTTCCGGTTTACAATGTAGAGTCTTATTTGCGCAGGTATTTGGCTTTATGGTTACATTATATATTGGAGGTACGATGATACTAAAGAAAATAAATGTTTATGATATGCTTGAGAAAACCAGAGAAAAAACTTTGATTTGCTTTGGTGCTGGCACACAGTTGGCCACAGCTTGCGAAGCATTTTCAGGAGCTTCGTTTTTTGAAAGAATTGACTTTATTGCCGATAATGATAGAGATAAAAATAGTTTTTCATTTTGTGGGACTGAAAAGCCGATTTATCCAATCGAATTTTGCATAAGAAATGCAACGAAGGAACCCGTTATACTTGTTACAACAATGTTTGATTGCTGCGATGTTATAGAACAATTGAATTCAATTCCTGAATTAAAAAATTGTGACTGTTATATACATTCTTTTAATAGTAATTTGTTAAAAACATATCATTTGCCAAAAAATAGAACTTTGAATGAACCCTTAAAAATTCCGAAAATTATACATTATTGTTGGTTTGGGGGGGCTCCTATTCGAGCAGATTTTACTGAATATATAGAAAGCTGGAAAAAATTTTGCCCTGATTATGAAATTATAAGATGGGATGAGAGTAACTATGATTATAAGAAAAATGAATATATGTACGATGCATACAAACATAAGAAATGGGCTTTCGTTTCAGATTATGCAAGATTAGATGTAATATGTCAGCATGGCGGAGTTTATTTGGACACAGATATTGAGATTATCAAAAACATTGACGATTTACTTTGTGATGATGCTTTTATTGGTTTTGAAAGTAGCGGACATCGTGTTGCTAACTATGGCTTTGGAGCTATTGCTGGATTTTCATTGATTATGGAACTAATAAAGATGTACGATTATCTTTCATTTCTAAATAAAGATGGCTCGCTTAATCTTAAGCCTGCTCCTAAATTTCAAACAGATTTTTTTGTTTCAAAAGGGTTAAAGAAAAATAATTTTTTGCAAGATGTTGACGGTATGATTGTTTATCCATCGGATGTTTTAGATCCATTAAATCTAGCTGCGGAGCTTGATATTACTGATAACACTTATGCTATTCATCATGGTGCAGGGACATGGGTTGATAATATTGTGTACAAGAAAAGAATGGAATGTATTTCAAATATTAAAAAAATTTATCCGCAAATTATCATGGAGCGTTGAATTATAAACACGGAGGCTTAATATGGCAATTCTATCAAATCCCATACAAAATTTAAACCTAGAGAGCTTTGACTTTGTTAGGTATATATGGAATACATTCAACATAAATGTTCTCAAGCCTCATGTCTTTGAGAGCGGGATTATAGTGTATGGAGCTGGAGATAACAGCGTAAGATTTTTGACAAGCTTATTTTTGCGAGGCGTAAAGGCGAATATTCTTTGCGTAACGGATTCAGATAAAAGCAAGCATGGCAAAAGAATTCTGGATTTGCCTATAATAGCTGTGGAAGAAATCAATAAATACAGTAAAGAAATTCCTATTCTTATAACTCCGCTTAAAGGCTTCAGACAAATAGCGGATAATCTGAAAAGCATGGGATTTTCAAATTTATTCTATTACGATAAAGTAGCTAGAGAGAGAATGATATTTATTGACAAGTATTTACGAAAAGATGGCCTAGGTCGAAACTATTTTGATTTTGGCGGTGCTTTATTGCCGGACTTGGATGATGTATATCTAAATGCTCTTATGGAGGTTTTCTGGGATGTTTTTTATATTCCATTGTTCCATAATGATAATTATGACAAGTCAATAGTAGATATATTGGACCTGCATATGAAAGAAGGTCCTTATGGTTATACAGACGGCAATTTTGATGTTAGCGTTAAAGAAAATGATATTGTTATAGATGCAGGAGCGTATATTGGCGATTTCAGTGCGTATTCCGCAAATAAAGGTGCAGAAGTTTATGCATTTGAGCCGGTATCGGCAGCTTTTGCTTTACTTAAGTCAACTGTAGATTTAAACAAGCCTCGTAGAATTCACCCAATTAAAAAAGGCTTAAGTGATAAAATCGAGGATGCCTTGATTTCAATCGGAGGAACTGCAGGATCCACAATAGCGGTTAAACATGATGATTGGGAGGTGCAATCAATTTCCCTAACTACTTTGGATGCATTTGTTGCCGAAAACAACATTAAAAAAGTTGATTTTATCAAAGCAGATATTGAAGGTGCTGAAAGATATATGCTTAGAGGTGCAGCAAATGTGTTGAAAATACATGCGCCGAAGCTCGCAATATGCACATATCATTTCCCGGATGATCCACAAGTTCTTGAAGATATTATTCTGGAAGCGAATCCAAAGTACAAGGTGATTCATTCGAGGCATAAGCTGTTTGCTTGTCTAGATGAATCCTCGCTAATATAAACCGTACATTTTCATATTCAACATCCAATCATACTCTTCCTCAAGTAAACTTTTGAGGAATTGGATTTTCTTCAATCGTATATTTACTTTACTTGCTATTGTCTTGTCACGTATTGTTATTACAATAACAGAATTTTTATATTTTTCTTTATTGGTAAAATCCGGTTGTTTTACTGCTATTCCCTGAATGTTTTTAATATTTGAGTTTATATCCCAAATTTCGCTCGGCATTCTTTCTTTACTTTCTTTGGTTTTATCAATCAACTTTTTACAATTTGCTCCGGCTCCATAAAATATAATATTGCGTGCATTTTCAATTTGTTCAGACATTTCTTCTATCTTGTTTGAATTTATGTAAGAATATCTATTTTTAATAAACTTTAAATTTAAATTAACTGCATAGCAGAATTCTTTTAAATTCTCTTTACTGTAATGTTTTTTACATATGTTTTGAATCATTTTTAAATGTTTTGGATTTGGTAATAAGCCCCAAGGGAACAAAAGCATTGAGAAAACATCCTGAATATATTTCTTTGTGTCTTTTGTTATTTGCACAGCTCCTATATTGCCTGAAGTTGGGGCAATACCCGGCAAACCCCAATATCCAGAATTTAGGTAATTGTCATCCTTGATCTTTAATTTTGTTCCACAAAGGCAGTCAAATAATAATTTATTTGCGAAACATGTGCCATGCGATATTTGTGCAGGGACATTTCCGCTTGTTGCTGTGAACTCAATCAAATCGTGAATTACAACAACAGCATTATCACTTAAAAAATGGAGAACGGTTAAAAAATTTAAACTTTCAATCGGATGTATATGGGCAGTGTCTAAAACGCAAAAATCAAATGGTGTCGATGCTCCCCCAATTTTCCCCATAATTTCGGAAGGGTCTTTGCCATCAAATAATTTCCAATTTTTGGTTTTTGAAAACATTTTTTTGGGGAAACAACCAATTTTATCCCCTTTTTCTAAATCAATTGAAACAACCTTGCAGTCTTTAAAATCTTTAATGGCATTCAATAAAATGGCTGTACCGCCACCTTTGTATACACCTATCTCCAAAATCCTTTTGGGCTTAAGAAAGCGAACTAGACCATGAATAAACTTCCTTTCAATTTCGTGCATTTGGTAAAATCCGCTTGGAAAATCATTAAAGCAGCTTTCTGCTTCATATTGCTCGGCAGGTACTTTCAACTTTGAAATATCAGGTAGATACTTTTTCTTCATAGAAGCAAATATAGAAATATAATCGACCAATATAACCATTTGGCATGCGAAAACCTACCATCCAAGCTTGGAGAAGAGGCTGCTTTTCATGCATGATTTTTCTACCTTACCATTATGCAACCAAGGCTCCCAAAACTGCCCGCATGGGTTCAAACTTTCGCCAATATACGCGAAGACGGTAGCGTTTACGTTGATAAGTTCTTTTTGGGATTGTTTATAGACGGAGAAAAAACAGCAGATTGTGGAGTGGAGAGCGAGGAAGAGTAATAAATGGAAACAACCTATATCTGGGGCGCAGGACTTTTTGGCGAAGAAACTTTGCAAAACTGCAAAGAGATTGGCATAAATATCGCCGGCTTTGTAGACTCCAATGAAGCATATTGGAACACTGAGATATCTGGAGTTGTTATTTATTCTCCGAAAGAAATTTTGCAAAAATCCGATGTTCAAATAATAATTGCAGTTGCAAAAGAAACTGCATTTACGGAAATTTCTAAAATTTGCAAAGATGCTAAAGTAAAGCAAATAACTTTTGGAGAGTTGAAAAAAACGCAAATTATTGATGCCTTACCTGATATTAAACCTATTCATAGTATAAATTCTCCGCAATATATTGTCTCTTTGACTTCTGATGGAGAAAGGCTTGCTGCAACGGCATCTTATACCATAGCCACTATTTTTCAGCAAACGGTTTCGCCTGACAAAATTGTTTTGTGGATTGCTTATGAAGACAAAGAAACCATATCTGCCATGCTCAAAGATACAAGTTCAATATTACATAGGTTGGTAGAAAAAGGGCTTGAAATTTGTTATTGCGAAGATATAAAATCGTATAAAAAACTTATTCCCGCTATTGAAAATTTTCCCAATGACTGCATAATTACCGCCGATGACGATGTTTTTTATCCCAAAAAGTGGCTGGAGCAATTGCTCGCAGAGCATAAAAAAAAAACGAATAAAATTATTTGCCACCGTGCGAAAGAGATAAAAGTAGATGAAAATCATAATTTACTTTCTTATAATTGCTGGGATTTTTGCATTAAAAAATGTGAAAGTTTATTTCCAACAGGCATAGGCGGAATATTGTATCCTCCAAAATGTTTTCATAAAAATATCACAAACAAAGAATTGTTTATGAAGTTTGCTCCATATGCTGATGATATTTGGTTTTGGGCAATGGCAGTAATCAACAAAGAATATTTTGGCGATGAAAATCCGTATGTGGTTGTTGAAAACGGATATTCAAGGAATTTACAAGTTATTGAGCCAAAGCAAAACCATGGCGAAAATGCTTTGTGGAATTATAATTCGCAAGGAGGAAACGACAGGCAGCTTAAGGCTGTTGTTGAGCAGTATCCGCAGATTAGGGAATATTTGAAAAGGATTAAATTAGGAATTTTCCCAAAAATTTCTGTTATCATTCCAGTATATAATACCGCAGAATGGCTTGAAAGATGTTTTGTTTCCATAATAAAACAAATGTATTCAAATAATAAAATAGAATGTATTTTTGTTGATGATGGTTCAATAGATAACTCCGTTGAAATTTTGCAAAGGTTGATTGAAAATTATGATGGAAAAATTACATTTAAAATAGTAAAGCATAAAGAAAATGCCGGGTTGAGCCAAACAAGAAATACCGGAGTAGAAAATGCTAGCGGTGAATATATTTTCTTTATGGATGCAGATGATGAAATTACTGAAAATGCTCTATTTGTTTTGGCCTATTTAGCACAGAAATACGAGAATGTTGATATTGTTCAGGGAAATACCAAAACAATAGAATCTATAAAAGATGGAAAAGAAGTATTAAGCCCTATTTGGGATATTGCTAGGTATAATTTTCCCGAATTTGTTAACGACAGATTATGGATAAAAGAACGGCTTGGCCAATGGTCTCGCAGAGATGGTTATATTCCGCATTCGGCTTGTAATAAACTTATACGCAAAAATTTTATAACAAGTAACCAATTGTATTTCAATCCTGAGCATAGGAT
>Ga0209755_10003751_pt1 | contig 18659 bp, 25 predicted proteins | sample TergutCo191P1_FD_187301 | JGI IMG/M metagenome (GOLD analysis project Ga0209755, IMG submission 187301) | Cornitermes sp. P1 segment gut microbial communities from Petit-Saut dam, French Guiana - Co191P1 (SPAdes) (version 2) | ecosystem: Host-associated > Arthropoda: Insects > Digestive system...
TTACCCTTACATATTGGCTGAATACAAGCGTATCGCCTACTTCGGCCTCGTACATAAACGGAAAATCGCCAGCCGCAAAGTTTACAATGTAATCGCCCACCGGTAGGCCGCTTGGACTTGCCGCCACCGTAATTGGTACTGCGCCGAATGTTAGCGCAAAGCTTAGTAGCACCGCCAGTAGTTTCTTAAGCTTAAATCTTTCTTTCATACTAATTACCTTCTTTCTATTCTCATTGATTTTTTATATGGTTTACTGCATAATACAGTCATGGAAAGGTGGTGCAAGTTAATGAAAATTGGTGATTACGTTACTGTTCAAGAAATTGCAGACCAAAGCGTAGCAAGGTGGGTTGTGCTTGCGGACTTGAAATTTGTAAACTACGGCGGTTATGAAGATGTAGAAGGTGGTATCATTAGGTATATTGCCAACACAAAATCTGAAGCAGGGGACATATGGTGTGAACTTCCTGATGAAGGTGGGGAAACATTACTTGTGTGCGGAGCATTGGATGAATTGTGCGTTGGCGGGGTGGTTGTGGAATGATGGATGGTAGCACAATTCAAATGGGTCTAACAGTGGATTCTCGCAAACAATGGTTTGCTCGCATATGGGTTTTTATTGGCAAAGAAGCGGTGCTAGTACATTTCAAAATAGACACCGGCTGCAATTCCCTTGTGTTAAGCCGTAAAACCCTAAAAAAATTTGGGCTAACCGAAAACGACTTAGCCAAACTCCCCAAAACAACAGGCGTTCAAGCTAGTGGTGAAAAGCACCACTACCGAAAATTAGGCACAGTATCACTTCGCCAAAGTAAAAATATCCACATCTGCAATACAGAATCCGTTTGCCACGCCACCCGTGAAACCCATGACCTGATAGGTACGGAAGTTTTCATGAAATTTGGTGGCTTGGCTTTTAATCTCACTGGCAACAAGTACATGGAATTGATGAAATAAGTCTATTGCAAAGCATCAGGGACGGTTTAGCCCGCCAGTAGTTTTCTAAATTTGCTTGTCGTTGTCTTTGACATTTTCCTATTCCTCCTGAAATTTGATTTTTAATTTATGTTAAAGCATAATACCGATAGAAAGGTGGTGCAGTTAATGAAAATTGGTGATTATGTTACCGTGCAAGAAATAATGGATCAAAGCATTTGCCGTTGGGTGGTACTCACAGACTTTAAATACCACGACTTCGGCGATTACGAAGATATTGAGGGCGGTATCATCAGATGTATCGCCGACACAAAACGCGAAGCCGCTAAGGTTTCAGTTCCACTGCATTTAAGCGGTACTGATACACTGCTTGTAAGCGGAACCTGGGGCGATCCACTGGTGCTGGACGGGGTGTTTGTAGAATGAAGATAACGGTTGCAACGCCAAAGCAATATTCCACGCCACCCACGAAACTAACAATCTTTTAGGAACGGAAGTGCTAAAGCAGTTTTCCGACGTTAATTTCCATCTTGCAAGTGAACAGTACATGGAATTGCTGTAAAATACCATGGTGGACGGTTTAGCCGTCCTATTTTTTTACCCTTCCGCAGAGTGTTATCCATGTGCCAACCGCCCCAATCTGCTACGCGTTTTTACAGCCGCCTCCACCCGTGCCACAAACTCCGGCATATGGTAGGGCTTAGTAAGGTAAACATCACCGCCACAGCGTAGCCCTTTTAAGCAGTCCTCGTTATCCGCCTTAGACGTAAGGAACAGTATGTATGCCGTGGTTTTACTAATAATCTCTTGGCAAAACTGAAAACCGTCGCCATCGGGCAAAACCGCTTCCATCACAATAATATCCGGGTTTACCTCCCCAATCATGTTACGGGCTTCGTTGTAAGCCGTGGCAATATGCACCTTGTAGCGGCTTCGGGTAAGTGCGCCCCTGTTGCTTATATTTTGATTTTCGTTGTTGTCTATCAAAAGCACCGTGCCTTTTGAAACCATTTGCTTCGCTCCTCTGCAAAAAAATAACCCTTACCAGACTATAATAGCAGTCGGCAAGGGCGATCTTAGTTTTCTATGAAAATTCATAGAAAAGTCAGCCTTTCAAAAATACATATCCTTTATTCCGTACCTTTTCTATGTCATACCCTGTCCCCTCAATGCTTTTTCTGAGCCGGGATATGGTGTTTTGGATAACACTGCTGTTGCTTCCCATATGTTGCCCCCATACTTTATCATACAAAAATTCTTCGGTAAGAACCTTATCCTCGTTCTGCGTAAATGTAAGCAAAAGTAGAAATTCATTTTGCGGCAGTCTCAAAGTCACGCCGTTTACCACTATTTCGTTTGAGTTGACTTTCATGGCAAAGGTGTCTTTAGTAATCATTTCGGGAACAAGGTTGGCGCGGCGCAATAATCCTTTTACCCGCACCACAAGTTCGTTTACATTATAAGGCTTGGCAAGATAATCGTCGCCGCCGGCTTGCAAGCCTTCGATTTTTTCCTCGGTTGCACCCTTCGCTGTTACAAACAAAATAGGAATATCACTGCCGCCCCGTATTTCTTCGCACAGATGCAAGCCGTCACCATCAGGCAATAAAATATCAAGTACAATCAAATGCGGGGTCTCCTTTTGAAACAAGGCCCGCCCCTCGGCTATGGTTTCCGCTTCCATCACCCGGTAGCCCTCGCTGTTTAAGGCTTCGCGGTTTATGTTCATAATGTGCGGGTTATCTTCTATCAATAAAATGGTCGCGCTCATGTGGTTTCCTCCGCTTCATTATATATAGGCAAAGTGAAAGAGATAATAGCCCCGCCAAGCTTTGCGTTTTCTGCCGCTATAACGCCGCCGTGGGCCTCTACTGTTTCTTTGCAGATGTGCAAGCCCAAGCCTGTACCATCGTCGCCACTGATACCGCGCTCAAATACGCTTGGCAGAAGCTCTGGCGATATGCCTTTGCCATTATCCCGCACGGCAAATAATACCACCCGACCCTCGCGCTTTGCTGAAATGTGTATTGTGTCGGATTTCATATGGCGGTTGGCATTGCCTACAAGGTTAAAAAATATCTGAATAATCATATCGGGGTTGGCTTTTACATCCGGGCAGTTGGTTTCTATGTTAATGGCAAGGCGGTTTTTGTTCATATCCAAAATGGGTTGGCACATGGCCGCCGCCTTGTTAATAATATCTGCCACAGAGGTTTGCATATCAGTTTTGTGGCCGCCCGCTATGGACGTTTTTAGCATTTCGGTAACAAGGTCAGACAAGCGTTGGCTTTCCAAGAATATGGTTTGCAAGTAAAAGCGCGTTTTGTCGCTTACCGCGTTTTCGTCTATGTGCCGCTCGGTCGTTTGGGCATATCCGCCCATAACCATAAGTGGCGTTTTCATTTCATGGCTAACCTTTTCCAAAAATTCGCTCTTGGAGCGAAAGAGTATATCGAGTGCGGCATTTTCGGCGGCAAGGGTCTGTCCTTTTACGATTGCTTCCAGTTCGTTCTTTTTGGCTTCTTCAAGCTGGTTCATGGTAGAAGTAAACACAGCGACGGCTTCGCATAGCGCGAACACCAACACCGCCACCCCTGTCATATGGAAGTTTGGCATATGGAAAAAGGCACTCACGTACCCGAAGTCCACAATAGCCGCAACAATAAACAAAAATAACCCTACTGCAAACATTTTCTGTTCTGTGTTATATCCCTTTTGCCCAAACTTTATAAGACAGCCAAGCAACCACAGGATGGCGGCAAAGTATATTACAAAAGCAATATCCAACCAGCCGCGCATGGCTACCGTGTCCAAAGTCAAAAACAGCAAGATAAATACCGCCGATATATAGTAAAGAATTTTCAGCACCCATTTATGCAAAGCATCTTTGAAAATGATGTTTACAATAGCAAGGGTGAGCATAGCCGATATAGGGATTGCAAGATATTCAATTCTAAATTTCCAAACCCAAGTAAGCCACGGAACAATTACCGTAAACACCCTGCCACCCGTAACGCCCATACGCATAAACCACGCAAAACAGAATATCGAAAAAAGCAAGTTTGCATAATTTCGACCATGTGTAAAAAACAGCACCAAAAACAGCAAGGCAAGCACCATAAAGCTACCCAAGATAATGTTGGTCTGATACTGCTCTGCCCGCGCCCAGTCGGAAAGCATTGTACCCGTGCCGACAAACCACCAAAGATGCCCCCCGCCGCTACGGTGTACATGGTTAGAGGATTGCTGGACTATCTCAATCACACCGTCCACGCCCTGCGCCGTGAATGTAATGCGCCCGGTATTGGGTATGTCTGTCTCAGAAGTTTCCCCCGGTCTGCCAATGTCTAATAGCCACTGACCGTTTACAAAAAGCCTATGCGAATAATCAATGGAATAGCGGCTAAATGTGTACCATTTGCCGTCCTCTACATAAATGCGTATGCGGCTTGTAACAAACGAGTATCCCCCTACGCCGCCGAAGAAAGCTTCGTTCCGGCTCGCCCAACTTGAAAATTCATCGGGGTTTAGTAGCTTATTCGGGATGTACTCTACAACGCCACCCATGCTAATAACATAATTTTCGGTATCAATTTCGCGCAGATCAAACTCACCGTAATTGCTTATTGTATGTTGATGCGGCGGCGGGCTTGCAACGGAAACGAGCAAAATAGCCCCTATTATAATTAAGGGTATGGGTAGGTAGGGGGTAATGCGTTTTAGTTTTTTTGTTTTTTGGAACAGGCTGTTGAGCATGGTTGCCATGTTTTACCTCCGGAGGCTCTAAGGGGATAAGCCCTTTTTATGCCATCAGCATCTCTTCCTCAGCTCGCTCAGCGGCACTCAACTCCCCAGACAGCTCCCTAAGCCTAGCATCCAGCGCTTTTTTAATCTGAGCGATATTCCGAAGCAAAAACCTAATTTCCTCAGAATTATTTGCAATCTTTTCTTTAACCGACCAATCCGTAAAAATATTATCAAACCAAAGATCTATGCTACGCTGAGTGGAGCTTATTTCTTGTATGCCACCTAGGTTGCCAACTTCCATTCCGTGTACATCGCCAAGCTCTACCTGTAGATCACGCAATAACGACGAAAGCTCATGCATAACATCCTCAGCCTCGTCTATATGAGAATACTTTGCCATATGGGTTAAAAATCCGCCACTAGTAAGAACATCAATAGTAGCCCATGTCTCTGCGCTTTCTAATGATGCCAGCGCACGTTCGGCTGTACTTTCAGCGCGGTCGGCTATTGATAAGGCCTCCCTTATCTCTGTTAGCTGGGAAACTAATTCTGCTATTTTATCCTCAAATCCGGTAGACTTCCCGCGCCGTTTTTGTAGCTCGGCCTGGTATGTACGTTCATCTTTACTAATATCCGCAATGCGGGTCTTAAGAACCGCTAACTCAGAATTCAAAAAATCAAGATGCTTAACAGCCCGGTCATATTCAAGCTTTGCGTGTATTTCGTCTTGTTGAACCTTTTCTAGCTTGTCGTCATAACGGTCTATTAGCCTTAATAAGAAAGCCGAAAAAGATTCCCTCTGCATACGGTCTACACGCTTACGGCCATGCTCGTGTAGGCGTTGTGCTTCGTCTAGCTCGGTCTCTGCTTGTTCTATCTGGTCTTTAAGATGCGCTCTTTTTTGTTCCAGTGCCGGTAATGTTAAAATTCGTTCTCTTAATTTCAGCCAATCCATAAGATACCTCCAATTTTTTAGAGTATTATACCATACTTGACAAAACTAATTACATTAGTTATATTTGCAATCTTTGCAAAGGAAAGGGTTTTATGATTATGAAAAAAATTTTATACATAATATTATTTACGCTATTAAGCCTAAGCGCCTGCGAAGAAAACGGCAACACGCCAGAGCCACCCCGTGAATGGACAATAGAAGAACTCGGCGAGACAATCATATCCGCAAGCGTATTTTGGGACGACTGGTGGCATCTTCGCGGCCGCTTTGATTTAAACGAGCCTACCCAAAACTTTAAAACTCTCGATGAAATCGCTGAATATCTGCGACAATTCTATACTGAAACCTGGCTGGAAAGGGAACTTTTCGGCTATGCTTCTACTACAGATGAAATAGGCGGCATGTTCTTCGGTAGCCCTTGGGCTTTTACGGAACATGACGGCGTTTTGCACATAAATTATAACCGCTACGGCGCTATACGGCCAGACTGGCCAACAGCAAGCCACACCTTAATAGAACAAGACGAAAATCGCGCCCTAGTAGAAACAGTAGTAACCGCATACGATCACCGGGGAAGCGGTTACAAAATGCCCTTTGCAATATTCAATTTCACATTCATAGACGGTAAAATTGAATCTGCGCCCGGCACATGGATTTGGCCTGGGCCATGCCTACCCTCGCTTAGCCGGGTAATAGAGCAAGAAGGCCACTTTTGGGATAGCTGGCGAAATTTCCTATGGTCTTTTGATGCCAGCAACATAGATTGGGAGGCTCCGCGGGTTTACCATAATGGACACGAATACGCAAGGCTTTTGCCTTCGTCCGGATTCGTAAATATGCAATACATTCGCAATCAATTATCCTGGAACTATACCGAAAACTGGATAGAGCAACTACTAGCAAGCGAAACGCCGCCCTTTATTGAATATAACGAAGAGCTGTACATCAGCATAGAAAGACCCAGAATTCCGCACCCTGTATGGGAAATAGCCACGCATGTTATGTTAGAACAGGACGACATGCACGCGGTAGTAGAAACAACAATAGGCTTAATGTACATGGGAGAAATATCCAAACTAGCGATATTACGCTTTACATTTGACGGATGGCAGATAGCCGCCAGCGAGGGGTTTCCGTGCTTTACAGATACAGAAATGGAGGTTCATATAAGATGAACGAAAAGGCCAAGCTTAAGTTTTTAACTGCGGCGATAGTACTACTTATCGCTTTTGCGGCTTGTAACGGAAATGGCGAAATACCAGAGCCGCTCGATTTATCCCCCCCACGGACGGAACTGGAAGAGCTTAGCGCAACCATAGTAGCGGCGGGTACATTTTGGGAAGATTGGTGGGGGCATACTGGGCCATTTTCGCATAGCGGGGAAAGCGTAGGTGTGGGTTATTCTCCGCTATTACCGGAATCCGGCCTTGCATCTCTTTATGAACTAATGGATTATTTGCTACAGCTCTACACCGAATCGGCCCTTGACGAAATGCATCTGCCGTTTAAAGAAATAGACGGTGTACTTTATTTTGCCGATGCCCGCTTCGGAACCACGCGTTTCGACTGGAATCATGTTTCCTTCGAGCAACTAGACGAAAACACAGTCATAGCCAGCGTTTTATACGGTTATTTCGCGTTCGAGGAGGGTACTTACGTAGATTTAACTTTCCACATGCTTGACGGAAGAATAGACCGCATAGATGGCGCTAACATAATAATTGCACTGCTGGACGAACATTTATGGGCGCAAGACGATTTCGAGCCCTGGAACGAGTTTGCCGCCGCCCTTGACGATGGCTTATTGTTCATTGCGCCGGCAGTTGATTCTCTGCTTGCTTCGTTTATATATTTCCACGAAGTAGATTATACCGAGCTTATAAACATAAGAGACGGCGTTCAGTCAGAGCCATGGGGTGACAGAATCGCCATATGGTCAAGCGTTCCCTTATTTCAGCTAGAGATAATCAACATAGAAGGCGACTTTGACCCTGTAAATGAAGAGCTGATTTTCATACCAACAGCCAGCCACGGAATGATAGATGTACTGTATCCCGGGCAGGTGTATCTAATAAATAACTATGTCGGCGTGGGTACCTTGCCATGGAGCGGTCTTACCTTCCTAGACGAACAGGGCAGGCGCCACCATTTCTTTATGCAACACGACAATAGCGATTCGCCAAATGTTTTCAGGCTTGGGCGCTTCTACGTAGATGATATACGCCTGTGATGGGAGGGGGCATCGCCTGCTTAACGCAGTCCGTTATGCTCAAACTGAATTGCCGTACTGTAAATTTTAGCGCTATTTCTGCATGAACTGTGATTGCCAATTCAAAAGCCGGACATTCTGTGTTAAAATGACCATAAGGTATAGTGCAACCAGCACGAACGGAGGATTCATATGACAAAGTTATTCTATCAAGGTCACGGAAGTTTCAGGTTGACCGCCGCTGATGGGCGCGTGGTTTACGTTGACCCATATGCGGGTGAAGGCTACAACTTACCCGCTGATTTAATTTTGGTTTCCCATCAGCATGGCGACCACAATCAGGTGGAACTTTGCACCCAAAAACCGGGTTGCAAAATCATCTCCAACGTAGAAGCCCTGCAAGGCGGCAAACATAACAGCTTTGACCTTGACGGCATACAAATTCAAGCGGTGGAAGCCTACAACAAAAACCACAATCCGGCAGAGTGCGTGGGCTTCATCATCACCATAGACGGTGTAAAGATTTACGCCGGCGGCGACACATCCAAAACCACACAAATGGAAACCTTTGCGGATATGAACTTAGACTACGCCCTCCTCTGCGGCGATGGTTTTTACAACATGGGATTAGAAGAAGCCGCTGAATGTGCAAGGTTAATCGGTGCGAAGCACAACATCATTATCCATGTGAAACCCAAGGCCCTGTTTGACCGCGAATTAGCCGAAAAATGGGAGGCGCCAAACAAGCTGATTATTGAACCAAATGAGGAAATCACATTATGAAAATAATTTTACAACGTGTCAGCCGTGCTTCTGTTACAGTAGATGGCAAAGTTGTAGGAAGCATAAACAAAGGATACCTCGTTCTGCTTGGTGTAGGTGCGGGTGACGATAAGACCAAAATCGAAAAAGCAGTTGATAAAATCCAAAAGTTACGGATTTTCCCTGACGAAAACGGCAAAACCAACCTGTCAATTACAGATGTAGGCGGCGAGTTGCTTATCGTGTCACAATTCACGTTGTATGCCGACTGTCGCAAGGGCAATCGCCCCAGCTTCACGGAGGCCGCACCTCCGGCGTTAGCAGAGGAATTGTACGAATATTTTATTGAGTATTCCAAGGGCAAGTTTACAAAGGTTCAGCATGGCACATTCGGCGCCTCCATGGAGGTTGAACTTGTAAATTCTGGCCCTTTTACTGTAATTTTGGAGGATTTTTAATGGCAATCAGAAATCTCACAAAGAAAGTGAAGGTATTACAGGAACATCACGGCGAGGGGCAATTTCCTACATTCCCAAAGGGTACAGCGGTAACTTTAACAGGAGAAGAATGCACCCATTTTCTGCATTGGTATCCATGCGAAATTGACGGGCACGCTACCTATGTCCCTGATACATTTATTGACAGCGGCGTTTTAACGCGAGATTACAACCCCACGGAACTGGTGCAAAACGCTGGCGATATGCTCACAGTCAATGAAATTGTAAATGCGTGGCTGATTGCAACAAATGATGCAGGGCAAAAAGGCTGGATTCCGGCAGAAATATGCATTACACACTAACACGCTCGCGGCGCAAAACTGCCGCAATTTATGTCCGTAACGGCGAAGTTGAAGTCCGCGCACCATTACGAATGCCGAAAAGGGAAATTGACCGCTTTGTATCGGAAAAAGAACAATGGATTATGAAAAACCTAGCAAAACAACAGGCACAAGCCGAACAGAAGGAATCCTTTGTGGTTGATTACGGAAGCTACATTCTTTTCCGTGGGAAAGCGTATCCAATCACAAAACGCAATGGAACACACGCCGGGTTTGATGATGAACAGTTTTATATGCCGCCGGGATTAACAGCGGAGCAGATAAAATCCACTTGCGTCCAATTATATAAAATCCTTGCAAAATCCCACATAATACAGCGTGTGAAATTTTTCACTCCGCAAATGGGTGTAACGCCGGCGGCTGTAAAAATTAACAGCGCGATGAGGCGTTGGGGTAGTTGCTCGTCACGTAAGAGTTTGAATTTCTCGTGGCGGCTTATAATGGCCGACGACTCCATTGTTGATTATGTTGTCGTACACGAACTGGCACATATCAAAGAAATGAACCACTCGGTACGGTTTTGGGCGATTGTAGATGGTATACTACCCGATTTCCGAGAACGTAAATACAAACTAAAAGAATTACAAAACCGCCTAAGTGGTGAGGATTGGGGATAACTATTACTTATGTAGGAACGGGCGTGTTTACAGAAACGAGGTGCAAAATGTTTGAAGGATTTTCGCAAGCCACAATCGACTTTATGTGGAACATTCGACTTAACAACAATAAGACATGGTTTGAGGAACATAAAGACGAGTATAAGCGCGACTTTCACGCGCCAATGAAGGACTTGGGGCAAGAGGTTTACGCAAGAATTAACGCCGAATATGGTGAGCGAGGCTTTATTCATAAGCTGTCGCGCATTTACAAAGATGCAAGGCGCATTCGGGATGGAAACCGTTACCGTGACCACTTGTGGTTTTCGGTAGAGCGGCCTTCTGCCGAGGGTGAAGAAAGTAGCGGCGTTTTAACCTTTTGGTTTGACTTAAATCCCGAAGGTTGGAGTTATGGGCTTGGCTATTATGCCGCTAAAGCTGTAACAATGGAAAATGTGCGGGCAAGCATAAATAAGAAGCCACATGAATTTGAAAAGTTGATTGACTTGCTCAATAGCCAAGATGAATTCAAACTCGAAGGGGATGCGTATGTCCGCCAAAAACAAGCACCGACAGTAAAAACGCAAGAGTGGTATAACAAAAAATCATTCTCTTTGATTCATTACGGCGCAATCAATGACGAACTGTTTTCGAGTAATTTTGTCAACCGCCTTGTGACTGGATATAAATTTTTGATGCCGTTCTACGATTACTTTATTGTAGCAGAAAAGGAAGCTCATAGATGATTGAATATAAGCCAATGAAATGCCATATCAAAAAGCATGTCGTAATAACAGGCGGCGCAAACGGAATCGGGCGCTGCATTGCAGAAACTTTTCTCCGTGAAGGCGCAATAGTCACGGTCATTGACCTTGACAAATCCGCCGTAGATTCTTTGCAGATGACACAGCCCAATCTGCGCTTTTTTCACGGAGATATTGCGGAAAAGGAAACGCTAGAGCAATTCGCAGATTCTCTTTCACAGCCAGTGGACTTTTTAATTAACAACGCTTGCATTGGGCGACGCGGGATTTTATCCGGCTGTTCATACGAGGATTTTGACTATGTCCAGCGGGTGGGTGTAACTGCGCCATACTACCTCACGAGCCTGCTATTACAGCGCAATTTACTTGTATCAAATGCTTCCATTGTGAACATATCTTCCACACGCGCAAGCCAATCCCAACCGGACACCGAGGCTTATTCAGCGGCAAAGGGCGGTATTTCGTCTTTGACCCATGCAATGGCGGTAAGCCTCGCCGGAAAAGCAAGAGTAAATGCCATCAACCCCGGCTGGATTGACACCACGGACAGCACTTTCACAGGTTCGGATGCAACCCAACACCCGGTTGGCCGTGTTGGAACGCCTTCTGATATTGCAGAAATGGTGCTTTTCTTATGTAGCGAAAAGGCCGGATTTATCACCGGGGAGTCCATCACCATTGACGGCGGCATGAGCCGTTTGATGGTGTATCATAGCGACCACGGCTGGGAATTAAAGTAATGGGCAATACGCTATTGGAAATATACGAAAAACTTAACGAACACTACGGCGATTTGCAATGGTGGCCAGCGTGTACCCGTAAGAAGGCGGGCGGCGAAACTACCGAAAAAGCAACGCCATATGAAATGATTGTCGGCGCGGTGCTTACGCAAAACACGGCATGGAGCAATGTAGAAAAGGCCATCGCTAACTTTGGGGATAAGCTTACTCCGCAGTTCGTGTTGGAGGCGGACACTAAGGAGCTTGCAGTCGTAATCCGCTCTGCCGGATTTTTCAATCAGAAGGCGGCATATTTGAAAGCGGTAACGGCATGGTTTGAGAAATATAACTTCGATGTTCCAACTATCCAGCGTGAGCCGTTGGAAAAACTACGTCCGGAACTTCTCGCGGTAAAGGGCATCGGGAAGGAAACCGCCGATTCGATTTTGCTGTATGGCTTCGGCTTTCCAACATTTGTGATTGATGCATACACCATGCGGCTTTGCGGGCGGTATTCTATTGATGCCGGAAAAGGCTACGATGCGTTCAAAGCGCATTTTGAGGCGAAGCTTCCGCAAGATGTGAAACTTTACAATAATTATCATGCCATGATTGTTTATCTTTGCAAGGATTTCTGCCACAAAAGCAAACCGCTGTGCTACAAATGCCCCCTTGCGGAATTTTGTGGACGCGTTGGAGCAGACAAGTAAATCTGTAACGTCACTTAGTCGAAAAGGTTTTAGCGAATGTTAAGGGAGGGGGCTATGCGTAAAATAATATTGTTTGTACTACTGCTTACATCTTGCCAAAGTAGCAATGCAGTAATACAGTATACAGGTGAAAAGAGTGATTTAGAAACGAATTATCAGGCTCCAGCAGACACCGTACCCCCTGGGTTTATAAACTTAGATGCTGCAATAGAAGAAATAGGCGGTATTTTAAGTTGGTTAATTTGGTCAAATAATATTGTGATTATGGATGTGGAAGGAGTTACTATTTTTCAACGTAGTATGGATGATGATGAGCTTTTCTTTTTTAAACAATCTCAAGTTTTCATTAACGAGGAAAAATTTTCGGAATTAGTTGAAATGACTAGAGAAGCATCTGAACGCCTCAATGCAATATATGCTGTAGGAGATACAATAATATTCAACGCATTACTTGCTGGCCGTAGAGTGCTTTCAGAAGTAATCATTAATTCGGTTGAAAGGAATGTCTCTAACGGTTCTTCGACATACACAATAAAGATTTCTATAAATCCCGGAGTTAGAGAAAGAAATATTTTACAATTTTTCGATTATGTTCAAACCAGTAGCGGAAATAGAGTTGAAGATTTTACTGTTATTGAGTCTCATAGTGAAGATGTACAAAATCCATATTCTTTTGTTGGGGCTTCTGTCCAAATTGAATTTAGTGATAATGATACGATGGAATATCTTATGCTGAACATTCCAAGCGAGCTAAGTATAGGTGCTTTTCAAAATAGTATGCGTAGAATTAGGATTAGTGAAGGAAACTAATAACCACAGTAATAGCAGAACTTTGTAGGCTTTCTAAGCATTTACAGGAAAGGTTGAATTGCAAAAGCTGTAACACCCTTACATTCAAAACCATATGATAAAAAAATAAAATCATAAGTAAGGGTGATGAAATGGGAACAGGCTTCCTAAAAATCCAGCTCTATGTTGGCGACTATGCACTGCACGGCGATAGCACAACTGTACTGATAAAAAAAGACGGGGCAATACTCCACACACTGCAAACGGACGAAAACGGAAAAACTGCGACAGTAGAAATACCGGCTCCTGATTTGTCTAATGCAGATGGCTTAGAGGCAGATATGCACTTCTATTCAACAGTAGACGTTGAAGTTCCGGCGGCTCATGGTTATAAGGCTGTAAAAATTTACGGCTTACAAATTTTTGACGGAATCACTTCCGATTTAGATGTGCATATGGAACCGACCACTGCCGGAAAAGTTTCAGAAGAAATAGTTATCCAAATCCCACGAGAACACGGCGTTGACATTCCAAGCGACAACGGCCGCCCAGATAACCACGTGCCAGGCCAAGGCCCAGAGGACTCTGATGTTCCGCCAGAGGGCACAGCGGCAGACGCTATTCCTGTAGCCGCCTTTAATGTTCCGCTGGCCAACGAGGTTGTTATTCCGGAATTCATCACCGTGCATTTGGGTAGCCCCAATGCCGCCGCCCGTAATGTTAGGGTTCCCTTTAAAGAATATGTCAAAAATGTTGTAAGTAGCGAAATCTATCCCTTTTGGGATCGTGCGGCTATCGAGGCCAATACCCACGCGATAGTCTCATTTGCGCTTAACAGGCTATTCACCAACGCTCACCGATTGGGAAGGCACAAAGAATGGCGGGAATACGGGGTTTGTTGGCAATGCGACTTTACAAAAACTGAGGAAGTTAGGATTTAACGGCTCTATATGCATCGGCTATGCATGGGCAGAAAGAACGTCGTCGAGAGTGATGACGTTTTTTTGTTTGGTGGAGAAACGGACTCGGGTTTGGTGCAACTGCCCATTTAATATGAAGGCAACTTTTTAGTAAAACTAAATTAAGTAAATTTGAATTTACTTAATTGTGCAATGGCCGCTTGCCTCTTGCTTCTTTATACATTTTTTTGAATGGAATTATGAAACTCGTAGCAACAGTCCACTCTGATTATGTGATTAAAATTTTGCAAATTGTCTTTTTTCCACTTTGAAGGTATAATTAAAATACCGAAAAATGACGGCTTTAACAACATAGACCCATCGCACCCCCTTGGTGGACGAGATGCACCAAACAAGCTGATAATCGAACCAAATGAGGAAATCACCCTATGAAAATCATTTTGCAAAAGTACAACACGGCGTTTTCGGCGCATCAATGGATGTTGAGCTGGTAAATTCCGGCTCTTTTACTGTAATTCTGGAGGATTTTTAATGGCAATCAGAAACCTCACAAATTGGAACGACCCACTGTTCCACAAAACAAGCAAGCTCGTCACCAATTTTGACGACCGCCTGTGGGCTTTGCTGGACGATATGCGCGAAACCCTCGAAAAAGTGAAGGGGTACGGATGTGCCGCTGTTCATGTCAGAGTTTTACGGCGTGTAGTGGTTGTGCTTGATAAAGATGGCGTAATCGAACTCATCAATCCATCCATTTCAGAAACAAGTGAAAAAATGGAGCGTGTGTTGGAAGGCTCAATTGCACCAGATGCGCCTCGCGGTTATGTGGAACGACCCGACAAAGTGACCATTTCCGCATTTGACAGACACGGCGAACCCATCAAAATAACAGGCGAGGGTTTTCTTGCGGCTACGCTTTTACATGAAATTGACCATTTGGATGGGATTTTATTCACGGATAAAGCTACGGAAATTATGAGGTGAAGCAATGCGGATGATTAAAGTTTTCGATTCTGCCGACTAAGAGCCTCATTGGACAAAGTTCAAGCGCGACAGTGCGCGGGCGATTATTTTCATTAATGATAAATTACTCATGGTACGAAGCCAAAAATATGGCGAGTACAAATTTCCCGGTGGTGGAATTGAACGCAATGAAACCCATGCAGAGGCACTTATCCGTGAAGTCATGGAAGAAACAGGATACAGGCTTCTCCCTGAAAGTATAAATGAATATGGATATGAACCCATTCTTGTGTCCCTTGATTGTGCGATTGCAACAAATGAAAAGCTGTTAGACATCCCGGAAATTCCGTGGACTTTACGCGATTTGACCGTATTACAGGAGCTTAAACAAAATCAAATGAAAGGGTGAAAGATATGGCAGAAATCAAATTTGAAGTTACCAAGCACATCGGGGTTTTGTCCGAAGGCTCGAAAGGTTGGCAGAAGGAGCTTAACCTCATCAGCTGGAATGACCGCGAACCCAAGTACGACATCCGCGACTGGTCGCCGGAACGCGCCAAAATGGGCAAAGGCGTAACACTGTCTGGCGCAGAAATCACAGAGCTAAAACGGCTGTTAGGAGAAATCGTATGAAGAACAGAAACGACTTTGCCTTTAAAATGGCGTTTAGCAAGGTCTACCCTCTGTATATCCAAAAAGCAGAGAAAAAAGGTCGCACCAAAGATGAAGTGGACGCGGTAATTTGCTGGCTAACCGGATATGACGAGACAGGGCTTGGGTTGCAAATTGAAAGCGAGGCTACACTGGAAGCCTTTTTTGACAACGCACCGGAAATCCACCCCAACGCGCCACTCATAAAAGGCGTAATTTGCGGCGTTCGCGTAGAAGAAATCGCAGACCCCCTCATGCAAAAAATCCGCTGGATGGATAAACTGGTGGACGAATTGGCAAAAGGTAAAGCAATGGAAAAAATTTTGAGAACGGCAGGGTGACTTTATGAAAGTAAAAATGCTACAGCAACATAACGGCGAAGGGCAATTCCCCACATTCCCAAAGGATACAGCGGTAACTTTGACAGGGGAGGAGTGTGCTGAATTTTTGCATTGGTATCCCTGCGAAATTGACGGCCACCAAACATATATCCCCGACACGTTTATCAGTGACGGCGTTTTGACGCGAGATTACAACCCCACGGAGTTGGTGCAAAATGCGGGTGATTTGCTCACTGTCAACGAGATTGTAAATGCATGGTTATTCGCAACAAATGAATCCGGGCAAACAGGTTGGATTCCGGCAGAAATATGCATTACACATTAAATCGTTCTCGGCGCAAAACCGCCGCAATTTATGTCCACAACGGTGAAGTCGAAGTCCGCGCACCATTACGAATGCCAAAGCAGTAGATCGACCGCTTCGTATTGGAAAAAGAACGATGGATTTTGAAAAGCATTGCCAAACAACAGTCGCAAGCCGAGAAGAAAGAATCCTTTGTGATTGATTATGGAAGCTCTATTCTATTCCTTGGGAAGCCGTATCCAATTACCAATCGCAATGGAACACGCGCAGGGTTTGACGATATCGAATTTTATATACCGCCGGGATTATCCCCGGAACAAATAAAAGCCACCTGCATCCATCTATACAAGATGCTTGCGAAATCACATATATCACAGCGCGTGGCATTTTTCGCCTCACAATATGGCTGTAACGCCAACAGCAGTGAAGATTAACAGTGCAATGAGACGATGGGGCACTTGTTCGTCACGCAAGAGCCTTAATTTTTCGTGGCGAGGGATAATCGTGGAAAGTACCCAAAAAGCATGTCAATGCCCCAACATCAAATGCAAACGCCACGGCAACTGCGCAGCGTGCAAGAAAAGCCACCGCAACACGACCATGTACTGTGAACTAAGAGATGCTTCGATTCAAAAAAGGTTGATGAATTTCTTTTTCAGAAAAAGAGGAGATGATTAAATGCTTATTCCAACCATTCATTTTAACGGAAATTGCGATGAGGCAATTTCATTTTACAAGGATGCATTAGGCGCAGAAGTGGTGGTAATTAACTACGCCAAAGATGCACCCCCGGACAGCGACATGGATGAACTGCCACCCAATTTTGTTATGTATTCCGAAGTTATTATCGGCGGTACAAAACTTTCATTAACAGACGGCGCAGAAACGCCATTACCATTCGGACATTTTTCTTATATGCTCAATTATGATACGGCAGAAGAAGTGACCTCCACGTTTAACAAACTGGCCGTTGGCGGCAAAGTAGAAATGCCATTAGAAGAAACATTTTGGGCATCGCTCTACGGCTCTGTTGCCGACCGCTTCGGTGTAAACTGGCAAGTAATGATTATACAATCATGAACGAGATAATTCGCAAGCGCAAATCTGTGCGTAAGTATGACCCTACGCCGCTAGATGCCGCAACGATGGAAGCCGTCCGCAAAGAAATATCCAAGGTAAAGCCACTGTATCCGGAAATAAAATTCTCCATCGAAACTACCACTAAAACAAAGGGAATCCTCGGCGTGAAAGCTCCGCATTTCCTTATTTTTGGTAGTGAAGATAAACCCGGTTCACATGAAAATATCGGGTTTATCGGACAGCAGTTGGATTTATATTTTTCTGCTAATGGGATGTGTGCGTGTTGGCTTGGTGCGTCAAAACCCGGCGAGGCGATGGAATCAGATTTGCCCTATGTGATTGCGTTGGCTTTTGGGAAACCTGAAGAACCGTTGCATCGGGAATTGTCGTCATTCAAACGCAAGCCATTGTCGGCCATTTCGGAAGGCAACAACCCGCGCTTGGAAGCGGCGCGGCTTGCGCCCAGTGGCGTGAATATGCAGAACTGGTTTTTTATCGCAGACAGCGGGAAAATCCACTGCTATTTGAAGAAGCCAAACCCGCTGGTGGGCTTGATGCTTGGCAAAATGGACAACGCACCAAACCGCAAGGGACTTGTTTATGTAGGGACGGTGGCATAAATGTTCACATTATCGGCAGAGCTAACATTTTACATCCCGCAAGCGGTGTCGCTAAAAGACAAGCGGCAAGTCCGCAGAAGCCTTATAGAAAAAACACGCCATAAATTCAACGTGTCCATTGCGGAAATTGACACACAGGATGTGTTGCAAACGCTGACCATCGGCGTTGCCGTTGTGTCTGGCGATGTCGCACACAGGCAAAATGTTATAGATGAAATTATCCGCTTCATGGAAGCCCACGCCGATGCGGAGTTGACCTCCGCAGAAATATTTGAATAACCGAAAGGAAATCGCTATGGAATTTATGAAAGTAAATGACCTTACATTCGACCCTCGCCCCCAAATGAGCATGATTTTTGCAGATGGGTTTTATGAGCATGGGTTGAAACATTTTTCCAAGGACAAGGAAAAATTAGCGAGAGCGTTGGCGCATTCCTTTGTATTGGAAAATTTTTATGCCGCTGTGGAAGGCGACGAAGTCATGGCGATTATCGGTTGCACCGACAAAAAACCTCCGCCCATGAAGCTGGACAAAAAAATTCTGACACGCGAGCTCGGATTTTTTCGTGGTCGCATAACATTTTGGGGCTTGAGCAAATTTATGGTCAAGCATAAATACCCATTTGAAATGTCGCCCCAAACAGGCTCGATTGAGTTTGTGGCAACGGCCTCGGCACACCGTGGGAAGGGTGCGGCGCAGGGGCTTCTGACCTATGTAATGGAAAACGAACCCTTTGATGAATATGTGCTTGAAG
>Ga0209755_10003752_pt1 | contig 18658 bp, 15 predicted proteins | sample TergutCo191P1_FD_187301 | JGI IMG/M metagenome (GOLD analysis project Ga0209755, IMG submission 187301) | Cornitermes sp. P1 segment gut microbial communities from Petit-Saut dam, French Guiana - Co191P1 (SPAdes) (version 2) | ecosystem: Host-associated > Arthropoda: Insects > Digestive system...
CTCATTTCTGTTAGAGGCTGAGTCGACCCCAGGGCCATAGTGCGATCGAAATGATTTTATGTCAATGAAAAATTCCAATGACACCAGCTGGGATCGAACTAGCGACCTTCCGATTTGTAGCACAGCACCTTAACCACTGAGCTACCGCGGTCCCCTCCACTTAGCTGGGTAGAAGAGTCAAAAGAATTGGTTGAAATAAACAGTAAAACTGTCAGATTTTACAAATTGTTATTGGAGAAATGGAGCAATGCCTCAGTTAGAAACAAAGCAGGAAGGAAGGCTGTTGCAGCCCATTCAAATTGTGATAGCAATCAGCAAAGACTTTAATATGAATTTTGGATTAGAAAAGTGTGCAAGAATATATTTAAAAAAAAGACAAGGTCCAAAGCGCAATATGTATATAGGAAGCACATCTGAAACATACAATAAAGAACTGGACCCAAGAGAAGCATGTAAGTATTTAGGCATAGATGAAAGTCATGAAAAGCAGCATAAGAATGAGAAAGGAAAGTTGAAGAAGGAATACTTGATGAGACTGAGATTAGATTTGGGCACAGAATTAAGTGCAAAGAATAAAATTCAAGCAATTGGATCACTGACAGTACCAGTACTTATAGTTTTGCAATTGTTAACTGGATACAAAAAGAACTGCAAAAACTAGACAGGAAAACGAGGAAACTGGTAACCATACATGGACAGCATCACCCAAAGGCAGATGTAGATAGCTTTATGTTCCCAGACAACAGGGAGGAAGGGGCTTGTTGCAGTTAGAAGAAACCTATACAGCAGATATTAAAAGCTGGTGGAATATGCAGACAGAAAGGAAGATCCACTAATACAGATTGTCAGAATGCCCCAACACAACACTAACTCAGCAGTGTTTCAGACAGCTTAATGCCTCAGGACAAAAGTACAGTGAGGAACAAGACAAATAAGGACAGTAAAGCAGACAAAACAAATAAAAGATGGTGAGGGAAGAGGATGCATGGACAATTGCCACATAACTTAGATGAAAAGTTGGTGGATAATGAACAGTCATATTGATGGCTAAAATCAGGAGACATTAAGGGAGAAACAGAAAGCCCAACAGTGGCAGCAAAAGACCAAGCAATTAGTACAGACTCTTGTAAGAAAGGAAGAAACTAACAGTAAATGCTGGTTATGTACAGAACACGAAGAAACTATTGACCAACTAACCTCAGGACGCTCCATTCTGGCAAGGAATGAATACTTAATGAGATACAATAAAATTTGTACACATTTGCTTCACTCAATATGCAAAGCCCTTGGCATTGCCCACAACAGGCAAATGGTGTATACACACACACACACACACCCAAGCCAGTGCATGAACAGGAAGCTATTAGTACTGTGGAAACAAGCAGTACACACAGACAGGAAGTTATAGCAAAAAGGCCAGATATAATAATTAAAAACAAAAGAGAAAACACGCACACTGATAGATGAGGCAATACTTGTACACAGAAATGCCATGCAAAAGGAAGGGGAAAAGAAGCTAAAATACAAGATTTTATGTATAGAGATACAACAAATGTGGAACCTGAAATTTATGATTATACCAGTAATAATTGGAGCCACCGGAATATTAACAAGAGGTTTCAGAGAAAAATTTGGAAGCCATACCAGGAAACATTTAGTAAATTCACTACACAAGACAGCTTATACTTGGAACATCACACATAATACACAAAGTACAACAGTCTGAATCTTGAAGTCTGAGTGGTAGGGATCACTGTTGTTTCAAGAGAAGTACCAGGAAGACAAGACCTGTGACAAGAGACAACAACAACAAGATGATGATGATGATGATAATAATAATAATAATAATAATAATATGCATGAGACATTAATATAGCTCAGTCAGAGGAAGGATAACTGAGGCTTTGAATGCTGCTGATCATCTCAGAGGGGACTTTGGGGCCTACTCCCCCCTCTTGTCCAATGCCTGCCACAACTGGAGCTCAGAAAATCTTGATGAATGCCTTTGCAGATGAACATGTCACTGACAGTTTCTTCTTCACTTACTGCTACATTAAATCCAAAGGAAAACAGATGGTAAACTCAAAGTACTAGCCACAGAATGGGATATTTGGTTATCATTCTAGTTAAACTAGCAAGCAACCACCTCAGCTACGACTTTAATTATGAACCCTACCCTACGACCTTTAGCTGTATTCTAGTCTGAACAGTAAACGAACCCCTCCAACAAGGGTCCATTTCTGTTAATACAGAGCCCTACACAATACCTTATGTTTAACAGCCCTCTGTTCAACCTAAATGCTAGATCTATGTCAGCAAACCATAAGCAGTATTTAAAGTAAAACACCTTGATACAGGCACTACTGGTGGATGGTCCAAAGCTTAAGCTGCACACTGCAAGGTTGTCGACACTGAAGTGTGACCTCCTTCAAAAGGCCAGAGAGACAGCTTCCCATTCACTAATGCCACCCCAGGAGTGCCAACAAAAGAAAAATTACATGACATCGTGCTGTAAACTTTAAGACACCATATAACTTTATTACGTGTCATAAGTTATTTGTTTCAGTTATATGAATTAATGTATAAACACAGATATGAAAATTATACTGTGAAATTAAATGCAGTACTGAAAAACACATACACTCACCCTAGATTGGTACACAAACATGCCAGACTCCATGCGCAATAACTGGGATAGACGGGACTTGCTGGTGCCCCTCACTCTGCAGTCAAATGTCTCTGCATCAATGTAGAACACACAAGATTATCTTGGATCTTTGGAAAGCACCATATCAAAATAATAATGAATACTACCACCAGAAAAATTCTGGCAGAAACTTCGTTCTGACATCAGTAATCTTTACTCTTTCAACACAGTGCTACACCAAAGGATCTCACATGAAGGGGAACCTTAGACAAATCTGCGGTGCTGATTCCACATCCTTACTTAGGTGGATAATCAGACCCTTCCCAGCTGCGCCTTCAAACCTGTTAAGTGATACAAATTCCTATATTACTACATAATATACCATATGTCACCAACACTCGGTTCACTCTCTGTAACTCCCCACTCTACAGGACCAAAGCAAATTCTGTACCAGTTGCACAAAACAACAGTGAACAAAGCGACACATTTTCCATATAGATGTGGAGTTATAAGTATCCCAAACGTTGTATCAGCTTTCTTCAATTCCAAACAGAAAAATACATGAAAGGTGTGCCAAGCAACATTGCCACTTGTTAGTGGAGTGGGGGCCACTCTGTCTCAGTCAGACATCTCACTGCTTTCAAATGCTGTGACCATGGCTACTGCAACAAGGCACACTGGTATGGCACTCACAAGCAGCACAGCCATCCTGACCTACAAGTCCATCTTCAACCCTCTACTTAGACTCCCTCCTTAGAACCATGTACTTCAGTTTAACTGCCTTCCGCTTTTATATATTGAGGTACAATTTCTTAAGATTTACATTACTCAAAACATGGTAATTTCCATCTCTGCAATGCTTCTTCCTCTGCCTTGGGACACCATGTCACCCAACTGCCAATGCTAAGGCCACTCATTTCAACCCACTGCCTAAACCACTGAACATATGCTGTTGCAGGGGTTTAGAATATCATGACTCATTTGCAATAAAATCACATCAATGGCAATTTCTTCATACACTTTTATACCAAAGACTATAAAATAATCGGCTTCATGCAGGGCCACCCTGAACAATACCCTGAGACTCAATTTGTACACAACTTATCACAGCAGCGTTGCTGGACATTCAAGTCTTGTAATATATGATCTCAAAACTGCTTTCTTCTTGACATTTCTGCACTGCATCCAATGCCTAGGACTTCTTCCTCTCGCTATAACACCCACACACAACTCTCCAACAAAAGTCATTCCTCAATTAATGATCTTGCTATGCCTACAGACTATGGTATGGAAGCCATAGCCATGTCCCATAACATTATGTCTGGAACCCCTACATTAGCCACTAGACAAGGACCATTAATGTTAACCAGAGACCTGGCCACAGAATGGGGCATTTTGTAAACAATGAAGGTGTTTACACTTTACCTGCGACCCTTGCACCACCAACTTTGCGTGGTTTCTAGTGAGAACAATAATCTAACTGTTCTTCCATGGGTCCGGTCCATTTCAGTTAATGCAGAGCCCTAACCAGTAACTTATGCCTACAACCCCTCTGTTAAACTACAATTCTGGCTCTAGCTCAGCAAACCATGAGCAGTATCTAAATTAACGCACCTTCAATACTGGCACTCCTGCTGGATGGTCCATAGTTCTCTTACTTCATGTGCAATAACTGGGATAGAAAGATCTTCCTGGTTGCCCTCAATCTGGAGTGAAATGATCTGCATCGATGTAAAACACAGAAGATTGTCATGGATACTTGGCAAGCACCATATCAAAATAGTAATGCTAACTAATGTATTACCTACCACCAGAAAAATTATGAAAGGAACTTCCTTCTGACATCAGTAATCTTTACTCTTTCAACAAAGTGCTACACCAAAGCATCTCACAACAAAGGAGAATCTTGGACAAATCTGCGGTGCTGCTTCCACACCCCAGTAATTCCAAATCCTTTCTTATGTGGATAATAAGACCCTTCATGGTTGTGTCTTCAAACCTGTTAAGAGATGGGAGCAAATTCCTACATTACTACACATTACACCACATGTCACAAAGACTCATTTCACTCTCTGTAATTCCCCACTCCACAGAACCAAAGACAAATTTTGTTACAGCTGCACAAAACAACAATGAATAGTGCAAAATGATTTTAATATAGATGTAGAGTTATATGTCCCCAAATGTTGTATCAACTTCCTTCAATTCCAAACAGAGAAAGGTAAAACAAACTATGCAAGGTGTGTCAAATAACACTGACACTTGTTTGTGGGGTGGGGGCCACTCTGCCTCAGTCAGATACCTCACTGCTTTCATGTGTTGTGGCCATGGCTACTGCAACAAGGCACACTGGTATGATACTCACAAGCAGCACAGCCATCCTGACTTGCATGTCTGTCTTCAAAACTCTACTTAGATTCCCTGCTCAGACCCATGTACTTTAAACTGCCTTCCACCTTCATATGTTTGTTCAACGGCAAAACATGTTGGTGGTAGCGTGATGGTGTGGGGATGTGTGCATTGTCAGGAGTAGGGAATCTTCATTTCATCAAAGGCATCATGAACAAACACATTTATACAAACATTCTTTGAGAACATATGAAAGCCAGTGCTGGAAAACTTAAGAATTTACCATGACAATGGTCCAAAACATTCTTCACATTTGGTAAGGAAGTGGTGCTTGTACAATTGCCCAAAGGTAACTAAACTCCAACTCAATAACCACACTTAAATGTGATAGAAAATCTTTGGTCTAAATTGGAAACAGAAATCATTCAATTTCCAATAAAAAGGGCTGAAGAATGCTTGAAGAGAGGAATGGGAAAGAATCAGTCCTGGGTACACAATAAAGCTGGTAAAATCAATTCCAGGTCGTCTACAAGAAGTCACTGCAAACACAGATTGCAAATGTGGCACTGAAAGAATGTAGAGGTATGAGAGATTTTCTCGTTTGTAATTGACTATCATGTTTTACTGCCCAAATGGAATTATTTCACTATTAATTTACAGTGTTTGTGCGTCTTTCGAATACGATTTTCTGTGTACTTTTCGGAACATACTAAATTAAAATCGAAGAACGAATAATTTGTTTAATTTTAATTCGAACCCGAAAGGTTACTGTTTTAGTTAAAAGGTATGCAGTTTAAGTTTGACTGTGGACCAGTGTATACCTGAAGTCACAGATCAGTCGTGTACATGCCTCAGGATTCCAATCCTTCGGCATCCTGCAGTAACACGCAAAATTCACTCTTACCTGAAAAATTCTGCCTAATCTATCATCATAATTATAGGTTACACACCACGCTCCCACTTTTAATATGGCCAATTGTGATACCAGCACAAACCTTACATATCACTTTCCACATGGCTTCCTTGGTCGCAGATAAACGACGTGCATACACAGATTATCTAGTACCCCGAAAGGAACGTAGCACTCGTATCATTACATACATAACATGATTTGCGTTACTCTGAAGACATGCGTAACAAACTTACCGTCACAATCCAACCCCAAATTCCACAAAAGCACACAATGTGCACCACGTGCACTAGCCAGATGAAACATGCAAAGAACTCGACGTTCACACGTATATATATTTGTTTATAAAAGTAACATGATTTAGGATAGTGTGAAGACGTACATAACAAACTTACCGTTCACAAAACAACACCAAATTCCACAAAAGAACTATCTCAACATCTCCCAACCGCACAAAATTTCACAAGTGGTCTTGCCAGGTAAAACCTGAAAGAAACGCAAGTTTACACACACATATATATACATGTTTATTTATAAACGTAACATGATTTCGGTTACACTCAACACTTCAGTAACAAATTTCAAGTTCGCAATAAATTCCACAAGGTCCAAAAATGAAGTTGCAACAACCTGTGTATCCTATGTAGCTCGAACAAAGCCAGGGTGGACTGGACCACAGATTATCTCAAAACACGGAATGTGTACAAGATAGATATTCTGTGTAGTAGATGCTCTGTTCGTGTGATTACCGCACGTACTGACACCTGTTGGTACGACTAAGGAAGTACGAGCTATTAGTTCGGTGATTCCTGCTGTGAGATGTCGCTGATGCATGTTTCTTTCGTGCCCGTTAAAGTTGCAAGGGGGTGGTGCATACATGTCAAATATCATAAATCAAACAGATTGCGGAACTCTTTGTGGGTATGGTGCTGTAACTAGATGGCCTTTGGTTCTGTAGTTCGAGATTTTAGCGGAATGTGGCGCGCACGTTCGCCACGAATGAACGTGCTACGTCATCCGTGATGATGTTTGTGAAATTGCAGTAACGAGCGAGTGGACGAGAGCACTCCATGATGTGGTACAAAACGTCACCAAAGCAACCCTGGGACTATTCTTCACCGCACTACAAGCATACGAGTGCATTCAAGCCCCATTCTCATTCGCGGACTTAGCATATGGATGATTTTTCTTTATAGCAGTAGGGTTTCAGTAACTACACATGCAAAAACGTTCCTAATTACATGCCTACATGACAACCTACTAAACCCAACACTTCTCATCAAATCATCACTTTGGATTCGAAGCAGCAGCGTGATACCGACAATTTGTTGACATAGTTTGACTATTCCCATACATTTCAATCTGACAAGGAAGATAAAAATATTTATCTAATAACAATCGTATACTTGACTTCCAGTCAAGAAATCTGTGAAAGCAAGCTAAATAATAATAATAGTTACAGCAGTAACACGAATAACAATCCTACTACCAACAGCAGTAATAATTCTAGCACCTTAATCTTTCGGAAAAATAATGAAAACCAAGAAAAATGATCCCCATTGAAGTGTAGATTTGACGTTACGAAATCAACACAACTACCATTCTCATCATTTTTTTTAATCACAGTAATCTTCACAATCTTTGATGGTGAAACTCCACTACAACAACTACTAGTCCCAAAATCAATTACCATAATGACATCAAACATAAAAACATGAATCTTATTTACATCTTTATTTCTACTAATCCTAATCATTGGCTTATACCACAAATGAAACCAAGGATCACTTGAATGAAGAAACTAAGCTAAACTACAAAGTGACTATAGTGAACAATAACATGAGTTGCATTAAAAAAGTACTATTTAAATACCTTACCTCACAAGTGAGAAGCAAAAAATCTGCAATCAAAGAAATAGGTTATGTTATTGTTAATAATAAAACTGCATTAAAATTCCAGTTAAACAGGTGACAGAAAAGTGAATGCTGCTAACTTATTGCTATAGCAGCTAATATCCATTTACACTTCTATTTATACAGAGTGAAAAAAAAAAAAAAACATTACATTGTAAAGACAAAGATAAACTTTTATAAATACAAATACACCTAAAGGCCGCAAGTACCTCATCAACATCTTCAGTGTAGAGCTCTAAAATGTGTAAGCTGGCTGGCTGGCAGTCAGTCAAGCAGAGGCGAAGATTAACAGGCAAGCAGATATGTACACACTTAGGTATAAATATAGACAGAAAGACTAACAGGTAGGGAGATGTACATTTTTAAAGTGACACATGATTATGAGATACAACAGGTAAAAAGAAAGAGATCCTGTATTTGGAAAAACAACTGTATTCTTTTAATATGTTCTATACTAACTTGATGATGACCCTGATGGGTCAAAACATACATTTTATTGTGAATATAAAAATTATTTGTTCCGACTGTTGTTATTGATTTGATATTCTAACTATATTATTCTGAACGTAAATATTATTAAAGAGGCAACACATCATAACAGATGCTCCTTTGTGTTTACATATATTTGTGGCTTCATATCGACATACTTATATACATGAACACACACACTTCCTCACAATCCTAAACAGGAAATATATAAACTTACGATACAAAGAACTCCAAACATTATATGTCAATGTGTAAAAAAAATCTAGAAAATTGTCAGAAATACTTTCAGGTAGATCTAGGTTAAGAAGACACACAAATGTAATACTGGCGTACTTGAAACAAAAATTTGTAGGCACAGCATGAAATGATTCACTTCAACATTTCCCTTGTATTTATTTATTTATGAAAATTATACAGTTGTATATTAAGTAAACTTTCTTAACGAACTATGAGCTTTCACTGTTACATGTTACGAAAACTTAAAACACCAAGATTTCACCTTCTGTATTTTTCCATCAATACAATGATTAAAGAAAACCATATAGTTTAGACAACAGAACTACCAACACCAGCCATTTCCTTTATTTCTGTTATCAGTCTTGCATTGTGCTCCTGCATATTTGTGAGAGATTTTACATCCATCACAGTCACCTTCAGGCGATTCTCATCCTGAAAGACACCATAAGATTTCTTTTTGTACATGTATGCAGAGTATCCCACAAATTGCCTGCTGAACTCAAGGTGGTTTATGCATTGAAAGAATTTGAGTGAAAAATGTTTTATCAACATGCATCAAAGGGTCAACTGTTACGTAGTTACTCCCTGTTCCAGGCGAATGCCTCAACAAATGCTGAGATTGGAGACTCACTCATGCCATTTGCACATGGCCACCAGCAGGCACCTGGTTTTTGTTCTACTGTCATGTAAAGAAAAGTGGTAATTCAATGTCTGGATGAACATGTGTGGTTCCTCACCATTCCACTGCAAGCAACTTCCAACATAATTTTTTAATGAAAATGTTGTGCATTCTTATTGACAACAAACTAGTATGGGCATTCAAAAGGAGGCTGGTAAAACATGTGACTGTTACATGACACCTCATGTCAATTGGCAAGTCACACAATACTTGAATTGGTGGTACGGAAATCTCTGGACCAGTTGTGCATGTCCATGTGCCTTGGCATCCTGTTCCTCAGACATGACACCCTTTAATTTATACTTCTGGGATGTGTAAAGGATCGATGTATCGGGAGAAATCATAGGCATAACATAAATTTTAGTTGCACATCATGGATGGTCATCTATTATAATCATGACAGCATATAGAAAGCAATAAGCACTATTTTAAAATCAGCTTGCCTGTGCATAACAATGCAGGAGTTCATTCAAACAGCAAGCCTCATATAGTATACCTGTCACAACTTCTCTTACACTATACATAACTATACCACTACTGATAACCCATGCTGATACAACATTTTACACTCAAAATTACTCAAAAAATTACCATCTGTATTAGGGAAAGTATTTCAATTTCAAGAATTAAAAGATTCGGCAACAAACGTGTCTTTTTGGTACTTATATATATATGACTGCTGAAGCAGAATTAGTAAAATCATACCTAGCTGTTATTATGGATCATAGTCAGTGCTGTTTATTACGCTCTTCTAATATACAGCTTTTATTGTACGTGACAAGATGTAAAGTTACAATATCAGGAATCAAATTATAGACCCACTGTCTCTTAAGAGTATAAGCAAAACATGAGCCATCCATACTTACATTGTAATTCTCCATTTTTGCCCGAAGTCTCAAGATGCAGGTTTTAAATGCTGCCTTGTTAAACACTTCCTGAAACTGTTTATCATCATGGAAGAGATCCCCTACTTCTTGGGCTGACATACCCAACAGCGCTTCACCTGCCTCTTGGAAACAGGTGGCCCACTGGTTACCTGAGAAGTCTCCCAAGCTCACCTGTTCACACATCATCACACAATGTTAATGGAAATAGCTGCTTTTTCAACAAATATAAACATTTATTATGCATTATTATTATCTGTGGCACAATGAACATTGTGCTGGGATTTCCTCCTGACCCCACCTCCCAAACAGATATAAACAAAATGAATAAATGAATCTGGATATACTAGGATCTAAGGCAAAATTTATAGATGTCATAATAACTTGGCTTCTAGGATTTGTTTAGCCCTGAGTTGGGAAGCAATACAATGAAGGAAAGTTATGCAGAGGATGTTGTAATGGAACCAAACAAAAGAGGTATGCAGGACTGTGGAAACCATGACATAAGTAAAATAAATTATGTCTTAGAATTCATTACTTACAGAAAGGAGAAGCCTATATTTGAAGTTTGGATATTCACGGTTGCACTTTTCACACCGGTACATACCATTGTTCTGGTCAATGACCTGAAACCAGAACACAACATATAATTTGCCATGCAGTCATCTGAAAGTGGAAAAAAGATGACTGTCATACAGCATGTCATTCCAAGTAATATACCACGTACAATGGGTACATAAAATCTTTCCAGGCTGTAACCACAAAGCATTAAAATCAGCTGATGTTCACTTCCAGAAATTCCATTTCATGTTGCTATTATCAACTGTTCAAACTTTTAAGGGTAAGTCTGTATTTTTAAAGTAAAAATATCACCCTGCACTAAATTAATAATTGTCATATAGTATACCTAAGAGTTTCCTACTAACAAATCTATATACCAATGACATTGGTACAAATACAGCAAACTTGAAAGAAAGAAAGAAAGAAAAGAAAGAAAGAGGAAAACATGAATGCTATATATTATAATGTTTAACTCTCCAGATATACCCACAAACAGCTCTCAGAGTTGATATAGTAATGTGTTAGAGTGAACTGAAAAATTTCTGCAAGCATTAACTTTATGTCTTTACATATTCTAACACAGACAGCAGCTGTACTGTAGGACAGTTACTTTAACATGCTACATAAACATATCTACAACAAACTACATCATATGACAGGCTACCATAATATTCGCACATTACTCCACAGCCACTTTCATTACTTGTTAATTTGTACACCAATCCAAGCATTAATTTCATATACCAAAGTGCTGCCAAATGGTTGTGCTATGGTGTACTATTTGCTCAATGCTCAACTGCATCTTCAACCTTAGCCCATACCTCAGTACACACTGACAATATCATTAACAGCCGCTTCTTTACCAAGAGTGTCCACCTCAACAAAAACCCATGAACTGGTAACAATGGATGCCATGGTAAACAGGGCATGAAAGCACATATGTCACAAGAACATACAACACAGTAACAATGACATGACATCACACATGCAAGGCTCTTATGTAAAATAAACCTTATCACAACTGATTTTCTGTGAATTAGTATGAACCAACCTTCTTATTACAATCTGCAGTAGGGCAGGCTTTGTACAATGAATTTTCTGACCTCACCAGGAGGACAGTGGCCACAGTTGTGAAGTAATCTGGTTTGTCTCCACAACCCAGCTGATTGTCCTGCGCTTCCTTCAAGGTCATCCAGTTGGCAGAAAAACCTAGATCCAGAAATAAAGGACAGTGAACAACTGTTAATGTCAGAGAAGCTTCTAGCAGGCATTACTAATTCTCATACCCCAGCCTGCATATTATATGGTGCATCTACAGAATACCCATTTAATGACAATGCCATGAGAATAGAAATAACAATACTCTTCACTGTAAAAATGTACTTTTGATGGAATGGAAGGGGCTCAATCAGCCTACTATACAGCTGTACTTGGGAGACGACTCTCTCTCTCTCTCTCTCTCTGCATGAAGCTGACTACTTTCCCCCATCTTGTGCCAAGTTCACAATTAGTGGAGCTTTACTTCCAGATCTCATGCACCTTCATGGTATGTGCTTCAGCCCAAGGCTAAAATACTCTGCATACAACTTTATATGGCCAACTGACACAAAAATTCTTAAATGTAAACACTGTTGCTGCAACACATACTGCTGCAGACACTGGGCTTCAACATGTTCACCACATGAAAATAGCCGCGACTGATAAAAGCAGATAATACAATTAAAAACTCACCACCACCTGCTGCCCCAGTGCGCCCAGAAATGTTCTCCTGCTCTTGTGTTGAGCCTATGTTATCAAACCAGCCACGAAGTTTATGGGCTTCTGTAATGTCTGGATTAACCTGCAAAACACTTGACTGTAGCAGTGAAACACTCTTCCCACCACCATATTCATTAATACGCCCATTTCTGACAGCTAAAACTGGCTGAAGACTTCCATCAAATTCCTCTGCCTGACTGCCCCAAAGAGTGAGCGTAACCTGAAACAGCAAAGTGAATAATGTATAAACTAAGAGACTTCACAAAGCAAAGTCCAATGTACTAAGACTCCTGATGATGGACAGAACACCTGTCTGAAACATGTAGAATTCTATTCCAAAAATAAATTTGAGAAACCAGTGCATCTTTTTGGTTTTATTATAAGAATATATCATGATGCATGGTCCTCTGAATGTCAAATTCATAATTTATCTCCACACAAAATTTCACATACCTGCCCAATGGTTAGCAACTTATTCTTAATAAAACCGAAATCTAATTAATGGTACACCAGATATTCTACAAAAGAATGACATGAATAAGAGACACACATTTTTATAACACACATACCTACCACATCAACTGTCTAGAATGGTTTTACTCCAATCTAAGAAAACTGGACAGCAATTCAAATTTTAATTGTTAAGGCAGGAAATTAATAGTAAGCTACAGAGATCTGTAACGGCAAGACATTCACATTAAGTTCCATGAAAATTCATTGTTCTGTTTAACAGCTATTAGTGAGGGGAAAAAAGAAAGAAAGAAAAAAGAGAGAGATAGAGACAGGCCTGGTAACACAATAAGCCCAAATTTCCTTATAAATAAACAAAACTGGCTACATGTGCTGAATTTTGTATACTGTTAAGCACATAATATTGCAGAAAATTGTTGACTACTTTAAGGTGTGTGCAGAACCTAATTAACTTTATGGGTAGCAGAACCTGCTAGTACCAAGCCAGCCGAAGGACACAATCCTGCAGCAGTTCCAACCACTTCCAGTTCTCACAACCTATATCCATGAAGTACATTTCAATGTTAGCTCCCCCCCCTTCACTCAACAGTTTATAAGGTACCTCCACAAAAATTTTGTATGCATTCCTGTTCTCCACAACCCACCTAAATGTCTAGGCTACCACACCCTCTTAGACTCTTTTATTCTCATAATACTAGATAATGTGAAAATATTTCCTACTACATAATAATGTAAAAATTCTGCAACTGTAAAAATCTGTTGTCTACTGACATGGTGTTGCTGCAGACATACAACTACCAACTTTATTCACTCACAATTAATTTACTTACAGCTGTGTTTGACTGATCAACAACCACCACCTCTCGTTTCTTCAGCTCCCTGTTAGTGTTCCTGGAAATTAATGTCTGAACTTCACCAGAACTCTTGCAAACACCAATGACATCTGAAACAGTTTTCAATTGATTTTAAATTAAGAGCATCAGGTGGGTTTTGTACATATAGCTACACATTTATCCACAACCCAGTCACGGTGAAAGATAAGAAAAACTGTTCAATGTCATATAGTAGCTGCAAAATGCTGAAAAATGTGGCAGAATTTTAACCACCTGTCTAGGAAAGTGTTGTCGGAATATAAGAGCTAGGACAGGTACACAGTGTAGTTGGGAAGTTGAGAGGTCTAGGCTTGTCAACTGAGTTGGGCCGGCGATGGCAACTAATACAGCAGAGACCTTAACAAGTGTGGTTTATTACAACAGTAATTGTGATACAACATAATGCCTGGAGAATAGTGTCTGCTTGAGGCAGCAGCAAACTGACTAACGACAGGGCAGATGATACATGTCCTGTGATGACAGCAATCTCATTCAAAAGCACAGGCTTGGTGGCTTGCATGAGTCTACGTGTGGTATGGCAGGCCTTATGACATGCACAACATTTCAAGAACATTCTGTTTTGATAGAATCCACTTCCTAGACATGGGCTGAATCTTGGATTTCTCCCACTGTCTGTGTCTCTGGTCAACTGTGGCAGAACCTTGCCCAAATAACAGTATACACAAATATGATGTTTTCTAATTTCGATAGTGTAGGGGAGAAAGCCAAGTTTACAATGTTCAATATATAATACAAGTTCCTTCTGACATACTTGTGGTTAATCTAATAGTAACAATATTACTTCCTATCCTGTATGGCTCTGCCAAGTGATTTTTAATATTCCATATTCCACTTTGATATCATTTATAGCAATATAAAACATGCATACTATATTATATATTTATATATTAAACACTTGGTAAGCTAACATTAGCTCCCAGTACACAACAGTATGAAAACTATTTAATCTTTGACAGAAGTTAGGATTGCTCACAGAAGTTCTCAATTCACTCACATTTATGATGATAAATGTGTGTGTGTGTGGGGAACATGGTAGAAATGTTTACTGCTTGAAATGTTGCATTCACAGTCCCATGTTTTAATCTTTACCTCACAAAGTTTAAGTTACAAATGCACATGGCAATAAATTTGTAGAACTATCTTTCTCTGCGCAGCAGGAAGAATATTTCATATAATTACGGTACTGCCTTTCCTAAATGTCCAATCATTACACTATACCCCTTACCAGAAAGACTTCCAATAAAATGCAAGTTTCCTTCAGTACCATGTTTTGAACCCCCAAGACTGACTGTGGCAGAATTTAAATGCCAGATGCAAAACAAATCCAGCCCACAGACCCTCTTTGTTGATTTAAAAATCTGGGTTAAAATGTTGCACCAATGTATCGAAAACTGTGACATTATTCTGCCAACAGAGCTGTCATTGGTCAACATATATGACCTTCTGCATTCTGCCATGAATGGAATTGCAGTATTGAAACATCATCTGTTTTGCAGATCCATCTACTTGTTGCTCCCACTCACAGACCTGAAGGCCAAAAGCTTCAACATAATCAACTCAGGGATGATACCTCAACTGTAAGACTTCCACTGAGGCATCACCATGTACACAGAACAAGAACTTTACTGTAATGCATGACAGGACATCAATACGTGACCATGTTTTCATCATCAGCCCTTTCAATTCCTCTTGTCAGGCTCAGCCCAACACTTGTCCTATAGCGATTTGTCATAAAAGGCATTTCCTGATCAGGACATGGGGTCTAGCAGAAGGGGTAGGCAATGTGGCACTGTTATGATGCACCAGACCTGACCTCTGGATCAGGATTCACCATTGTTCATCATGAGCTCAGATAAACAGACCTTCTGAAAAATCACATTTCATTCCAATGTTAGAATCAGCTTAACAAGTTTTAAAAAGTAAACCAAATAAGTTAGACCTGTTCAGGTGTCATGTGTAAAAATCCACAGACCTCCATGGATTGAGGTACGTTATCTGATTGAGAATAGGTCCATTGTTGGCCTCTTGTCAACAAAGTAACAAACTCAGATTCTTTGAAATGGTGGAATCTTGACCTGCTAAATGAAAATCAGCTTCTCAAGAAACACTGCTCCTTGAGTTACTAGGATTGTTAGTGCACACACATCTTCATAACCAATATGCAACTATATTAAATATTCTTACTAACCAACTAATGCATTAGTTTCCAAATTAGCCAACATATTGATTGACACAAAATCAAACGTCAGTGTTGGAATATCTGAAGCATCTTCATGACACGGGATCACTTGGGTGTCATTGTTGAAGGTCATCTCATAATCATGTTTAAGATTAGTAAATGTCTTATTTGCAGTCTTCAAAGTGCATCGACTGATTAAGTACACTTTGTTAACCTGTAAAAAACAATAGGTAATGTATAAGGCTCAGATTAATGTACAAAGTAAACACAATGCCAAAATATTTGTCCATTATGTTACCTCTATCATGTCGTAGAACTTGTCACACTGCTCTTTGAATGCCGTTGCTCGGATTTCCCCGCTCTCATCTATTAAATCCATTGAAAAGAGCTTCCCTTCTCCTCGTGCATTTGCCCAAGTCCTCACAGGAGTCTTGGATGTGACACGGGCTTTAATAACCCACCTAAGAGTTATTTCCAACAGCAATTAGTTAAGAGAGAATTCAAGGAAGACAGCCAATATGAAGCAGGTATTTTATTTTCAGTAAGGTGTACAACTGTGACCCTTTACTTTTATATGGTTAGGCAGACGAACTACCTATAAAACTCAGCAATGTAAGTATTTCTGTGATAACTGCAAGTCAAACATTTATAAGTTGTGTCATATTAATCAAGGCTGGTATATTTACACAGAAATATTAGAAGAAAAGATCTCAAAAACAAATGATAAATAAATGAACTGCATTTACAAGAAAACTTTCATAATATTTTAATGTACTACTTTGAGTCACTATTCAATGTTACAAGGTTTACTTGCAAAAAACAGTAGTCTGTCTGTAGCAGTCCTATGCAAAATTTCATGAAAATCTGACAAACAGTTGAGCTGCTGGTAACAGGTCACAGGCATATTGAAAGGTATCATCTACTATAACACATTCCCATTTACTTCATAACAAATGCCCAAAATGGAATTTCCACGCAGGTATCAACCAAACTTCTGTTTGTTTTATTTCTGTTGGTGCAAGCGTAAAATTTAAAGTTTTCATTTTCTGTGGCTTTCTTGTGTTTCTGATGCATTTCATTTTTTAAATTTGTTTTCCCACAAATACTGTTTCTCTTCACAGTCCCTTCAGAAGATATGGATAAAAGTTCCACTGTATTCACATGTTGCACGTACCAATATCCAAGTCTGATTCTTATTATGTCCTCTGAATGTCAAATCCAATTCTGAATCCACTATGATTCAAGTAAATATATGAGGGGTGGAACAAAAGTAATGCCTCCTATTTTCTTCATAAACTATAATAACAATTATAATGAAATTTACATTATGGATACATCTTTTACAAAGTTGCGATTATTTTATCACGAAGTCTCCTTCATTATCAACACAATTTTTCCAGCTTTGCATCAGATGCTGTAGACCGGCTCCATAAAACACTCTGCTGTAAGTGTCAGAGCTCTTCTTACACACTGTGTGCTAAATCAGGACTGTAGTGAGATAGTGGGAGAACAAATTCAAGGTGCTGACTGCAAGTAAAGTCATGGCTAGTATCTTATGGGACAATGAAGGCACCTTGTTACTGGAATTCTTAAGAAGTTCCACAATCAATTCAGAGCAATAAGTGCAGACATTAAAGAAGTTAAAACAATGAATTTGAAGGGTTCAGCCAATCAAAAAAAAAATGAATCAAATCCTCCTGAATGACAATGCCATACTGCACACCAGTCTGTGCACAAGGGAGGCACCTGCAACAATGGGGATGCCATTTTGCAGTTGATGACAAGCTGAAAAACAGTGTGCACAATGAAAGAGACTTTGTGGAAAAATACCCTCAACTTTGAAAAGTATGCACCCACGATATATGCAAATTTCATTACAATTGTAATGATACTTTATGAGAAAAAGAAACAGGAGGCATTACTTCTGTACTGACACTTGACTAAGTAACTTGAGTCAAGGCCCTTCATGTTTAATTATTAAAATGCCATGTTTCTCTTTCTCTCACACAAACACACATAATCAAATGTGCTGAAATATCAACTGGGTCTTTGTGACAAGGAAGTACTTGGGTTTAACAGGTGAAGGTTACCTCCCCGTCATTTTAATGTTCAGAAATTTTTTATTCACAATTTTTAGTACAAATCAACTAATATACTGCATTTACAATCACAAAAGTGGAATGAACAAAACTGGTTTCTAACTCTGAACGACCAATGGCACACACATATTATTTTAATGTATATGTACCTGTTTTGGTAAGGGCTTAGGCTGGATATTGGATGTGTACTGACAGAACCTCCTGGAGAAGACATAACTGTCACATTGGTGGCTGGTCTATTTGATGATGCTAAGAAAGAAGATATGAAATCAAGCTTCTCAAAATGTCAGCACTAGCAGACATGAATGGGGAACAAATTACAAGAGGACTACATAAGGAGTTCTTTACTTTTAATTTCAGTAAGAACACCAGAATCATAAATTAGTATAAAAATCAATGTCAATATTCTTATACTTACATCCCCACTTCCCATCTTCTACAACATTAATTTCTAGGAAATATTTCTAAGAGTAAAACAGCCAGAATGTAAATATGACCTATTACATGCAACTAGTACAGTAAAATGTCGCTGTAACGAACGCCAGTATAACGAAATGTTCAGAATTGCGAAATTATTTTTAGGTCCCTT
>Ga0209755_10003753_pt1 | contig 18656 bp, 13 predicted proteins | sample TergutCo191P1_FD_187301 | JGI IMG/M metagenome (GOLD analysis project Ga0209755, IMG submission 187301) | Cornitermes sp. P1 segment gut microbial communities from Petit-Saut dam, French Guiana - Co191P1 (SPAdes) (version 2) | ecosystem: Host-associated > Arthropoda: Insects > Digestive system...
CCCCTATCTTATAGACAGGCTAGCGCAGGAAGGAGCGGCAATGCCGGAATGGGCGCAGGTGTCCGCCAGCGACGCGCACAACATAGCAATCTGCGCAGAAGGCAGGCTGTGGGCATGGGGGAATGGCGCAACTGGCAGGCTTGGCACCGGTAACACAACTCAGCAGAACCGCATCGTGCAAGTAGGGACGCTAACGAACTGGGCGTATGTGTCCGCAGGCTTGTCCCACAGCTTGGGCATCATGACGGACGGCACGCTCTGGGCATGGGGCAACGGCGGGAGCGGCAGGCTTGGCGACGGGACCACGACACAGCGAAACAGTCCCGTTCAGGTAGGAGCGGGAACGGTTTGGGCCAGCGTAGCGGCAGGCGCCACGCACAGCACCGCCATCTGCGCGGAGGGCTTTCTGTGGACATGGGGCAGCAACGCGAACGGCAGAACTGGCCTTGACACAACGGATGGGAACCAGCCTACCCCCGCGCGGGTGCAAGTGGGCGACTAACCGGCGCGGGACGGCGTAAGGGAACACCCTTGCGCCCGCGCAGGTTGGGTTCCAGGAACCTGAAAGCCAGGGGCTTGCCATTGTTTCCGCATGAACACGGAAATCAATTTTCGTGCAAAAGTGCGGGAAGATTGCCGGCGGCTGCGCATCGCAAGCCGCCGTTGTTGGAATTATCGGGATTGAAGACCGGCAATGGTCTCCATGTCCAGCCCGGTGATCCTGTGAATCTGCTCAAGGGATAAACCCTCGGCCAAGGCGTTTCGGGCGTTGTTTAGCGCGGCCTTTTCCAAGGCAAAGGCAATTTCGGCCCTGCGATCCATCTCGGCTATCTGGCGCCTCCAGTAGAGCTCCCGCGCATCGTCGTCCTGCATCACGAAGCCCTGCCTGTCCTCCGCAAACGCTATCGCTCCGTCCATGTTTTTAACCTCCTCGACAAGTTCCGGCGGGCTCTCGGGATCAAGCCACGCCAGCCACCGATGCAGGGAATTCCCCGCAAGATCCTTCTCCGCCAACTGCCTCCATTTTACCACATTCACGAAGTGAATTTCAATCGCGCCAGTCAGTTCCAGTGCGGGATCCGACACCTCACGCAGGCGAAACCGCGTGTGCACGCCGCCGCCGCGCGGAAAATCGTAGTTCACGATGTTTATGGCGATCGTGTCAGGTAGCTCGATGTAGTCGATCCCCTGCCTGAGCGTTTCGGCGTACAGCTTTCCCCAGTAGAACAGGCTGCGGCGATCCATGTTCCGCTTGTCGTTAAGCTGAACCTCGATGTTCACCCAGGTCTTGTCCTCAAGTATCGCGACCACGTCTAGGCAGCAGGACTTGCCCTCGAGCATATCCTTGACGAAGGTCTTCTTCTCGATGATCTCGAGGGTCTCGATGGGTTTTCTTCCGGAGGGCGCGAGGATCGCGTTCAGGAAGCCGGTAAGCTGGGGCTCGTCGCCTTTTTCTCCCATTGTCTTGTAGAACAGGAAGTCGTTGAGCGGGTTGAACCTTCGTGAAGGCTCTGTTTTTTTCTGTGTCTTCATACCCCTTTATATGGCGCGAATTCGCGTTTTGCTTTAGTCCGCGGGGATTTCTGCCGCAAAATGCGCAAAAAGTGGAACGCAACGGTGTCAGTCATCGAAAACCCATAGCGTAGGTGCATACTGGGGTACGCTAGATATAGTGTACCCCCCTCCCACCAGGGGGTAACCACCCATGGTTTTGTTTGGCAAGGGCGCACTGGTGACATACACGGCTTTGTGGGGAAACCCAAAAAGAGAGTGGTTAGTGAATAGTGGCTAGAGGTTAGACGAAGAGGCCCGAGGCTGAAGGTTGTCGGCGCTTCCCTGCTAACCACCAACCACCTTCCCGTGGCTTGCCGGAACCCGTTCCGGGCACTCCAGGGGTGCGCCTTGTACGTCACGGACATTTTCTTCCATGGCCGGGGCGTGCATGGCGCACCCCTGGAGTGTGCGAGCGAAAGCCCTTGCAACGAAGGCCCTGCGGAAAGGTGGGGCTAGTTTGCTTGGCCAGACCGCTTTTCCCCGTTATCTTTGGGTCATGGACAAGGTTGACTGGCTGTGGTGTTGTGTTACATGGACACGGCAATCCGTTCGCGCACCATGTCGCCGATTATCTCGGTAGGGGTTTTTTGGGTCGCGAGTGCCATCGTCAGAAGGTAATCCTCCGAAACGCGATCCAGGGCAACCATGCGAAAACCCTGGCGCGTGGTGATTCCACCCTTGGTCTGGCTGACCTTGGGCAGGTTTTTTGTGAAATATTCGTCCAGCGCGTCCGCTTCTTCTTCGGTCATGTCATTCATATATCCCTCCATATGGCAGCAGTACAAGTAATTCCTTCCTGCATCTCATGGCATGGAACACGCTCGCCGTGTTTTCGCCAAGATCGCTGTAGATTACTTCAATCAGGTTGCCTTTCGTATTGAAACCAATCAGCAGGTATTTGTTGTCAAACCCCTCGACAATGTTGTCGTACTTAGCCGTGTTAAACGCCCATCGGATATCGGATATCGGCTTTTGTCTCCCCATGCCTGAATGCCGAGTTTTTGAAGACAATCTGGATATCCATGCCTTAATTGTACCGTATGTGAACCAGAGGCGCAACGGTGCTCGGAAAACGCCTTGGTGACAGACACTGCTTTGTGGAGGGCGGCGTTTACCTTCTTATCACGGGCAATATAAGGCATTACCCCGTCATGCCGTTTATAATGACCCCTGCCGATTTTTTGGGCTCCCTATAAAAATGGATGCGCAGGGGGTGCCACCAGAATTGGCAAACCAGTCGCTTAGCCTTTCTTTTTGCGGATATATTCAAGACAGCTATGCGAAAATGCATCTTCCGGGTCAAGCCTTATAGCCTGGGCCAAGTCCTCGATAGCCAAGTCATACTGGCCTTTCTCCATGTAAGCGCTTCCACGCCTGCTGTAGGTAAAGGCATCCTTCGGATCAAGTTTTATGACTTCGGTAAAATCCTTGATTGCCAGGTCATATCGCTTCTCTTCCCAGTAGATGCTCCCACGGGTGCGGAGAGCGTCAACCGATTCCGAATTGAGACCGATAGCCTTGTTAAGAGCCTCCATTGCCTTACCCCCTATCGTGTCATACAGCGAGCCATCGATTTCCATGAAATAGGCAAAAACCCACGTATTCCCCGCCCTTCTGTTTATCACTACAATCTTGCGTTTCTCTTGTGGATAAACCGTCATGGAGTATACCGCATTATGTTTGTACATCAAATCCTTGACATCTTCCGCAAGGTTGGTGTTCGCCTTCCATGTTGTGTCCTTCAAATCGACTTTGCAGCCCGTTTTAAGGTAAATTGCGTTTTCGATTTCGGCGGGCTTGCTGGAAAGGGAATAGCTTAGAATATTCCCGGCAAGCTTGATTGTCTCTTCCGTTGCGTCCGTCATAGTGTTGCCTCCTTTGTCATTTTTGGCGTAAGTTGGGTCAAGCCTTGCGGCCTCGGCATAGTCCTTGGCTGCAAGTTCCTTGTTGCCCAATCGCTCATGCACCATTCCACGGCATTTGTATAAAGCAGCGGATTCCGGGTCAAGCCTGATGGCTTCGGAAAAATCCTTGATAGCCGAATCGTACTGACCCAGGCCCAGGTAGGCATTTCCAAAACCGCAGTAGGCCTCCGCATAGTTTGGCTTGCGCCTGATAGCTTTGGTAAAGTCCATTATCGCAAAGTCATACTGTCTTTGCTGCATGTATGCATTCCCACGATGGCAGTAGGCGGTGCAGGAGTCCGGGTCAAGCCCGATACTCTTGGTAAAGTCCTTGATTGCCTTGTCATACCGCCCCTTCATGCCGTGGGCCTTTCCCCGGCTGATATAGGCACGGGCGTTGGTTGGGTTAAGCGTGATGGCCTCGTCATGATCCGCTATTGCCGAATCATGGGAGCCTTTCATGCTAAGGGCTTCCCCTCGTCCTGAGTAAGCCTTAGCGTTCTTTGGGTCAAGCCTAATGGCCTCGGTAAAATCCGCAATTGCCAGGTCGTACTGGCCTTTTTCCCTGTGGGCATCTCCACGATTGGCGAAGACGCTGGAGTAAGTCGCATCCAACCCGATGGCTTCGGTGAATTTTTTTATCGCCAGATCGAATTCCTCCATTGCGGGATCATGCTGATATTTAATTGTCATCAATATTTGGCCTTTTAGCATGATGCGGCAACCAAGAAGGTTGAGTGCCTTCGAATAAGTGGTTGGGCTAAGTCCCGTCTCCTCCTCCATCGGTTTTTCGTTAAGGACGAAGCTGCGCTTTTGATTGTCAAGCCTGACGGCCTCGGCAAAGTCGTCCTCTGCCAGCTCGTGCTGCCCTTTTGCACCGTATGCATACCCACGATTACGGTAAGCCCCGGCATTGCTTGGATCGCACTTTATAACTGCGGAGAGCCTTTCGATCTCCAGGTCGTATTGGTCTTTATCGTGGATTTTTTCTTTTACTGTTTGTGCCAAGGACACCCCCTTCTGCGTTGAGTTTAAAACCTGAAATAAATACCAGAAACACAATGCTAAATCGTGATCTTTTCCCTCCAAAATTTTCTGGCAGCACCATGCGAACCTGTCTCAGGTGCCATTATTCCCAACTTTGTACAGTACCGCAAATATTCCAGCTCCATCCCATCGTTGGGAGACGGCTCACAAGCTAGAATTCCGCTTATAACAGGATTGGTTTTTCTTCCATCTTTTATCCCCACCGCCGCATCATGTTTTCCAATTGTGTTGTCCACATAACCAATGAAGCGGCTTGGGGCAAACCGCAATTCCTCGCCGACCTTGTAAACAACAAAACAAGTACCACGCCGAACACGATCCAGTGCCCATTTCTTTTCGGCATGGGAACCTTTGGTGAAATAATCGTCCAAGGTTTTTACGTTTGTTCTAAGCTGTTCCAGCTTGCTGATTAGCTGCATGGCTATTCCTCCAGAATAAGACTTTGTTCCTCATACGAAGAACGTTTGCACGAATTGGAACCGTACTTATTCCCGTCTTGCTTTTGCTCCCTATGCAGGATCATTTCCTCGTGCGCCATGAATGTCACTGCAAAACCCCGTCTACCACATGTATGGTGTTGTCGCTAGGGCTCAATGTACTTAAACTGGTAAAAGTACCGTTGCTGAATGTGCCGTACTGAGCCGTACCACTACTGATAGACAATGCCGCATTGTCTCTGGCTGTATTTCTAAGTTCCATAGTTGCATTGCTGCCATGAATAACCCCGTTGCTTATGCGGAAAATTCCGTTAGCGGCAACCGCTATCCCGCCACCATACCAATCAGCTGTATTGGCAGAGATATCCCCTCCGTGCATGACAAATATCGCATTATGGATAACATACACCCCACCACCCCGATTAGCGGTATTACCAATGATTTCCCCGCCATGCATGGTAAAAAATGCGTTATTATGAAAAACACTCACCCCTCCACCTTCATTATTGGTAGCAGTATTGCTATGAATTACCCCTCCATACATGTTAAAAGTTCCCCCAGAAATATTCACACCACCACCTTGATCAGCAATATTACCATAAATTTCTCCCATATGCATAGTAAATGCCCCGTTTGTAACGATGTTTACTCCACCACCCCTCCTAGCCGTATTACCAAAAATCATTCCTCCATGCATGTCAAATGCCCCTCCAAAAGCAACATTCACTCCGCCACCACCATTATCAACAATATTCACAGTAGAAGTATTATGGTTATCAGAGATTTCCCCTCCATACATTGTAAGGATTCCGTCACCATCAATGCGCACCCCACCACCAGAAGGAGAAGCATTAGTATTACCTGTAATCCTTACCCCTGTGGTTATAGTTAGGGCACCACCGCTATTTACTTGCACCAAAGGGCTATCATTGGCATTCCTACCTTGTAAAGTAACATTGCTATCCAACACGAGGGTAACGCCAGAGTCCACCGTAAAGAGGCTTCCATTAGCGGAAAGGTCAATTGTACGCATTATTTCATTCCCCCTAATGTTAATGGTGATATTGTTTCTGGCACCGAAGGAAAGCACCTGGGGAGCTATGCTTTCATCTCCAGTAAGCTCGACAATATAATCACCGCCGCTTTGGGCATAGGTTCGCAGCCAATCCAGCTGAGCGACAAGAGTTGCGCCAGGAACAATACCAGTAAAGTCCCATCTGGCGTACAGTGTAATGTTGTTTGTCGGTGTAAATAAAGAACCCACATTGAAGGCGGTTCCCGCGTCATCTGCCTTTGTCCACCCAGTGAAAATGAACATGCTTTTTGAAAGTTCCTCGCCATCAGGAAGTGTTATACTGGAACCAACCGTTACCGTCCGTGGAGCAGGCACTGTTCCAATGCCGCCATTGGCATTGAAGGTAACGATGAAAACGGCTACCCATCTGGCATATAGGGTAACGCTGCCCATCGGCGCAAATACGGAACCTACAGTATAATCAGTTCCCGTGCCGTCGGCTACAGTATTCCACCCAGTGAAAACATGCCCAGCTTTTGAAAATCCTTCGCCACTGGGAAGCGTTATGCTTATACCTTCATTTACCTCCTGTGTGCTAGGCGTAGTTCCAACACCACCATTTACACTGAAGGTAACAGTGAAAACGGCTATCCATCTGGCGTACAGGGTAATGTTACCTGTCGGCGCAAATACGGAACCTACAGCATAGTCAGTTCCCGTGCCGTCGGCTACAGTATTCCAGCCGATGAAAACATGACTTGTTTTTGAAAGCCCTTCACCGCCAGGAAGCGTTATGCTAGAACCTTCGTTTACTGTCTGTGCGGGTAGTGCACCACTACCACCATTTGCATTGAAAGTAATAGTGAAAATAGCTAACCATCTAGCGTATAGGGTGATGTTGCCTGTTGGCGTAAACGTGACACCCACACTGAGATGTGTTCCACTGCCATCGGACATCGTATTCCATCCATCAAAAACATATCCGTTTCTTGAAAGCCCGTCCCCACTGGGAATCGTTATGTGGAAGCCTGCATTCACCATTTGCGAAGCAGGCGTTACTCCACTGCCACTATTGGCATTGAAGTTAACGGTGTGGCTCCCTTCCCTGCCTTGTAAAATACCGTTTATCACATGCACAGTGATGTCGGTGGTGGATAATGTGCTCAACTGCTCAAACCCAGCATTGCCGAATGTGCCCAATAGAACAGTGCCGCTTAGTGCGGCACCATTGCTGGCCGTGTTTTCAAGCTCCGGTTCCGCATCGGTGCCATAGATAATTCCATCGCTTATGCGTAATGTGCCCGCATTGTGTAATCCACCACCGTTTCCCCCAGCGTCATTGCCAGAAATGGTTCCGCCACGCATGTTGAATGTACCAGCGCTGGCAATGAATATCCCGCCGCCATCGCCGGTGCTTGCATTACCCGATATTTCCCCACCATGCATGTAAAATGTTCCACTACTGTTCACACGTACACCGCCACCTTGAGCACCCGCCAAAGTAGAGGTATTGATGTTAGCTGCGATTTTTGTTCCCCCATTCATAACTAGGGTACCGCCGCTGTTTACCTGTACCAAATGGCTATTGTTAGCGGGTCTTCCGTTCAAGGTAATATTGTCGCCCAACACCAAGGTGAGGCCAGAACCTACCGTAAAGAGGTTTCCGTTGGTGGAAAGATCGATGCTACGCATTGTCCCAATGCCGTAAAGAGTGATAACAAGATCCGTTCTGCCTGTGGGCAGTGCCGCCTGGGCAGGAGTAAGAGCTTCATTGTCACTAACAGCAATAAGGTACCTGTTACCGTTATACGCATTAGCCCGCAACCAGGCAAGTCTTTCGGCCAGAGTATTCCCAGGCACCATTATATTCCCATAGGTATCTTCTATTACGGCAGTCGGTGCACTGGTAACGCTACCAGCATTTCTTGTGCGGCTTACCATTACGGTAATGGTCGATCCTAAATCTGCGACTTGCAAGGTATATGTGTCGCTGTTTGTGCCGATGTTGACAGTTCCTCGCCTCCACTGGAAGCTAATGTCCCCGCTGCCGCCAAGGGCACTTGTATCTGCCCTTAGTGTATATCCCACAATGGCGGTTCCAGCTATGCTCACCTTTCCCGTCAATTCGGGCAGGAGGACAGCGCTAAAAGCAAATGTCACTTCATAAACAACATTACCGTATATGCGCACGCTTACCGTATCATCATCCGTCCAGTCAAGCATTATGCTGGTGTCATTTCTTACAAGAGCGGCAATGGCACCCTCCGCATCAGCCCTATGCCTATAGTTATTAGCGTCAAGAAAATTATCATCCACACTGGCTATGCCGATTAGTGCGCCATCGACCAATGCTTTTAACCCTTCCAGGTCATCGGGAATCGTATCGCTGGAACTTAGGGTATTGAGCCAGCCAACTATGGCATCAAAATTGCCGTCAACTATTCCATTGATACCCAAAAGGTCAAAATGTTCCGAGCTAATGTTTTCGGCAAATTCCCACGATGAACCGTCCCAGGCATTCAGGATAAGGTTTAGCAACAATACGGGAAAGTGTCGGTAGGTAAGGTTTTCGATAAAGCTGCTTTCCATGTTATGATACACATGCAGGATTGTGCGTAGCTCGGCCCTTTCCCTTTGGTCATTGTATGCGTAAACAAACATGCGATATCTACCGGCATATAGTTCAAGCTTGCCAGGGTTGGCACTTGGCGCCCCGTCGCCGACAAAGGAAAAGGTTTTTGGCTGCGTATCATTGTCCCCATCAATCCATACAATTTTCATTCCGGCGCTGACTACGTTTTCAGGAAAGCCTATTTCCCATGTGAATATTCCCCGCCCTGTGGGAATCAGAAACAGCATAAGATTACCGTCAATTGTTTTTCCCGGGATAACTTCGATCCCTTCAAGACCACCCCTGGCCGCTTCGAGTAAGCCGCCTTCCTCGTCGGCAATATATGCGGTCACATACAGATCCCATATCCCAGCAGACAACTCAACCGTACCCAAACCATCGGTGACAGAATCGTGTGTCCAGTTAACGGAAAAGTTCCCGTTGCCAGCATCGCAGATGGCAACGAACTTAAGCTTGAATTCCACAAAATCTTCCAGCAAGATTCTGGGTCGAATTGTTCGTTCCACGCTATGTCCGCTTATCGCCAAGGAAAGAGTTCCAGTTGCCTCGTCTCCCGGCACATCCTGTGGCCCAAACAAATTTCGACATCCCAGTAAAACCAGCAGACAAGCCAGGGCAAACAGCATGGCAAAAACATTCGCCTTGCACCTATTTATATTTAGCGTTTGCATGTTTCTCATTTCCCACCCCCTTTTGTCACGGTATTACCGTGAAATAAATGACAGTGCTGAACTGCACACCGCCTTTGCTCACTTCCACTGTTACGAAGTGGATACCTGTCCTGTTATTATGGATTCTTGAATCCAAGCTAAGTGTTTCCCCGTGGCTTCCCGAAACCGACCCCCCGGTAATCTCGGCCCAGCCAATGAACCATCTGATACTGCCAGTATCGTACTGGCTGGGGTTAATCAGAGTTACGTTCCGAGAGGTTTCCGCCAGGCTGCCCACAAGGCGGATGGTAGGGCCTGTGATGTCGGTTTCCACATCCAGAAAGTCCGCAAAACCTATTGTAAAATCTTCTACATGATTGGTTATGATATCGGTCGGCGCACTGGTGATACTGCCGTGACGGTCTGCACGTGTTACCGTCACAGTGATAGCCAGGCCTATGTCGGCGGCTTGCACCACATACATTGGGCTGTCCGTGCCTATGTCGGTGGTTCCACGCCTCCATTGGAAAGAAAGAGCCCCACTACCGTCAAGGCCGGTTGTATTTGCCGTAAGCGTTTGCCCAACCCTGGTATTCCCAGTTATGCTTACCGTTCCCGTTAAGGTGGGTGGGATAACAGGGGAAGTCGGATCGCTGGTAAGCTCGCCAGTATAACCGGAACGTCTTACCCTTACGCTTATAACTGTTCCCAAATCGGCAGCTTGCACCAAATATGTGTCGCTGTTCGTGCCAACATTCGTGGTTCCACGCCTCCACTGGAAAATAATATCCCCGCTGCCGCCAAGCGCGTCGGTGTTCGCCGTAAGCGTCTGCCCTACCTGTGCGATTCCGGTTATCCTTACCGTTCCGGTTACAGCAGGGGGCACGATCCCTGTAGGCTCGCTTGTAATGCTGCCAAAGTTATTTGAACGAGTTGCGGTTACGGTAATTCTGTGTCCCGCATCGGCAAGTTGTACGACATACTCATAGCTGTTCGTACCGACGTTCGTGGTTCCACGCCTCCATTGGAAGCTAATATCCCCGCTACCACCAAGGTTAACCGTATTTGCGGTAAGTGTTTGTCCCACTTGCGCCGTTCCGGTTAGGCCAATCGTTCCCATCAATTGTAAAAGCCCGTTTGTCACATGCACACTACGGTTCATCGTGGGAACGGAACCCAATTGTGCAAAAGTATTGCCAGTGAAAGTGCCGTGCTGGGATATGCCAGAGCCAGCGTTGAACAATGCAATACCGTTACCAGCCATGTTTCCAAGCCCTGGGTCTGCATTATAGCCATGAATAAGCCCATGACTCATGCGGAAGGTACCGGCATTATGCACCCCACCGCCGTTTCCGCCAGCGGTATTATCAGAAATTGTTCCGCCTCGCATGTCAAACGTTCCACCGTTGGCAACATGAACGCCACCGCCCGTGCCTGGATTGGAAGCATTTCCCCATATATCCCCGCCATTCATTACGAAGGTTCCGCCATTGTTCACTCGTACCCCGCCGCCATGATTAGCGGCAAAAAGACCAGAGGTATTGACGTTGTCGGCGATTCGCGATGTCGTGTTCATGATCAGGCCACCGCCATTGTTCACCCGTACCAGATGAGTGTTGTTGGCGGGTCTGCCTTGCAGGATGATATTGCTTCCCAGTTCCAAGCTAACACCAGAACCTATTTCAAAAAGAGTTCCGTTTTGGGAAAGTCCGACAACACGCATTCCCCCGTTTCCCATAAGAGTGATGGTAAGATTGTTCCTGCCAACTGGCAGAGTCTGGGGAACAAGGGTTTCATCACCAGCTATCTCTATATTGTAGCGACCGCCGCTCTGCGCAAAATCCCGTAGCCAGACAAGTTGTGCGGCAAGACTGCCCTCCCTTCCCTGCAAAACACCATTTGCCGCATGAACGCTAAGGTCAGTGCTGGTGTAAAAAGTACCGACTTGGACAAACTCACCGCCGCCGAAGGTGCCAAGCCAGGCCGTGCCTCCGTTGGATAATGCTGCACCGCTGTTGGCCGTGTTTCCAAGTCCCGGTGCCGCATTCCCACCGTGGATAATCCCGTCGCTCATGCGGAAGGTTCCATCGTTACGCACGCCGCCGCCGTTTCCGCTGGCGTTGTTGTCAGAGATCGTCCCGCCACGCATGGTGAAAGTCCCGCCTGCGGCAACGTTCACCCCAGCACCTGCCGACGAAGCGTTCCCCCATATATCCCCACCGTACATGGTAAAGCTTCCGCCACTGTTCACTCGCACGCCGCCGCCATGGACAGAAGCCCAAGTGGGGATATTGATGTTGCCTGTAATCCTTGCCCCTGGGTTCATTACAAAGGTGCTGCCATTGTTTACCTGTACCAATGGAGCGTTATTGGCGGGTTTGCCGTTTAGGGTAAGGTTGCTACCCAACACAAGGGTAACGCCAGAGCCTACGGTAAAGAGGCTTCCGTTAACCAGGGGAACGATGGTTCTTCGTGATCCGACACCAGTTAAGCTTAGGGTTACGTTTGTTCTACCGCTGTACGAGAGCATATGGGGGATTATGCTTTCATCCTCGGTAACTTCGATAAGGTAATTGCCACCTGTTTGAGCGTTGATTTGCAACCAAGCCAATCGGGCGGCAAGGTTATAACCAGGAACAATTATGCTGTTATCCCATCTGGCATACAGGGTTATGCTTCTGGTCGGTGTAAATACAGCGCCTGCGCTGAAATTGGTTCCCGTACCGTCGGGCATGGTATTCCACCCATCGAAAGTATGCCCTGTTTTTGAAAGATCACCGGCACCGGGAAGTGTCACAGTGGAACCTTCGTTCACCGTCAAGGGGGCGGGCGGTGTCCCACTGCCATTATTGGCATTGAAGGTAACAGTAAAAATAGCAAGCCATCTGGCATACAGTGTAATGTTCCCAACCGGAATGAAATGTGCACCTGCGTTGAAATTATCCCCAGTACCACAGGCACTCGTGTTCCATCCAGCAAAATCGAAACCTGTCCTTAAAAGCTCGCCGGCACCTGGAAGCCTTATGTAAGAACCAGCCCCCGCCATCTGCGGGCTTGGCGGAACCCCAGAGCCACCGTTGGTATCAAACTTAACAATAAAGACAGCAAGCCAGCCGGCATACAGTGTAATATCCCCAATCGGAGTGAACTCTGTACCCAGGTCTAAATTATCCCCGGTACCATCAGCACTTGTATTCCACCCGATGAAATCGAACCCGCTTTTTAGAAGCCCATAGCCATCAGGAAGCGTTATGGCATAACCTTCTTCCACGAGCTTTGGTGCAGGCACTGCTCCAAAGCCGCCGTTGGCATCAAATGTAACGGTGTGAAGGACATTACCACCAATGTTCCACTTTGCGTACAAAGCGGTATCTCCCATTGGCGTGAACGTGGTATCCACGTCGAAATTAGTTCCCGTTCCATCGTCGCTTGTATTCCACCCACCAAAAATGTGATTGCTTTTTGAAAGCTCGATTCCACTTGGAAGCCTTATGTAACCACCAGCTTCTACCACCTGCGGGGAAGGCGGGGTTCCAGTGCCGCCGTTGGCATTGAAAGTAACAGTAAAGGTACCGCTGCCCCACATGGCATACAGTGTTATAATGTCCCCGTCCATTACATCCAATTCTTTTACGCTTTCCCCATCCCGAAATTCCACATGTCCACTGTGCGATCTTGCCCAGCCAAGAAAGACATTGGGATCATTGGTAAAGGTATTTGGCCTTAGGTTCCTGTTCCCGTCGTTAAGGCGAAAGACCGAATTTTCCATGATTCCGTCCCCACCGTTTGCGTTGTAAACAACCGTAAAAGAATGCACCCGCCATATTGCGTACAGCCTTATACTTGCCCCGTCCGCTCTGGCCAGGTTTATCACGTTTTGCTGATCGGTAAATTCCACCTCATCGCTGCAATACGATCTTGCCCAACCCGCAAAGCTATAGCCTTCTTTATAGAAAGCGTTTTCGGCAAGGTTTTGAGCCGTACCATGCCTACGGATGGAATCTTCCATGTTCCCACTCCCGCCATTAGGGTGGAAGACGACAGTATACGAAGGCCATTCCATAAAATTACCGTTGTCGCAGGCGGCAAAAAACACCGTGGCGATGGTCAGAAAAAGGCATACGAGGCAGTATTGCAAGCGCGATAGACTTTTGTTCCGCATATTATCTGCTCCTTAACTGAAAGCGGTGGGTAAAACCAACCGAGGCTTTATGGGAAGACGATGAAAAGTTGGTTCGCAGGGTATAGGAAATGTCAATAATATTTGCTATGTTGAAACCCGTGGAAAAATCCGCGGCGGGAACCCTTCTGGGTATCGTGAAATCGTCGAACAGGTATTCGGCGATCATAAAGCCACCGCCCGCGCCTATGTGCCAGCCACCCCTGCCGCCTGGAAAAGGCACGAAAAAGGCGTAGTGGGCAAACGGGTATATCGAATAGTAGCCGACTCCCTCCATGCCGCTTATAAAACCAAAGTCGCAGCCAATTCTAACAAAGGAATTGCGAAACGGTGCCAAGGTTGCCTGTAACGTGCCTATTACCCAAGGCTTGGCAAAGGAAGTTCCTGCGGAAACGCCGACGCTCCAGAACCTTGCCGGGTTTCCGAACAGATCGGCCCTGCGACGCCGGTGCTGAAGTGCGGCAATCCGTGTCGGCGCACCATCCGGGTCGGTAAGAAGTATGGCAATCTCCGCCATCAGGTCTATGCCGTCGGTAATGACCTGGTAATCCCTGGTAGCCCCCTCGATCAGCCTGATCTCCTCCACATGGAGTATCTGGGCGGTAAACATGGTTATGTCCCCAAGCCTTTGCCCCATTGCGGAAAGCACTAAATCGGCATTGCCCGCCCGTCCAAACGACACGAGCTCCTCGTCGGCGACATGACCCCTCATTTGAAATTCATGTTCCCTCAAGGCCGCCTGCATGGAGGACGTTCGGGTCAGAACTGCATATTTGCCAGTGTTGATAATTTCTATGGCAAGTATCTGCGCCAGCGTTTCTGCGTCATGCGTGTCTATCCCAGCGCTGAAAGGGCCGATCGCCAGCCTGGGTAGCTCAGAGGTATCCCGCCCCAAGGCGGCGGCGACCATGCTCCTTGCCATTGAAGGCAGGAAGTTGCGGACTTCCCTTATGTTCTGGTACATTCTGTAATACCCCGCCACCTGTTCAAAGGTTTCGACGTTGACAATTGTGGCAATCACAAGGTTCCTGTTTCCCAGTTGCCGTATGTTTCCGGCGATCACATAATTTGCACCGAATGCACTGCCTATGCGGGCTATCGTGTCTTGATCCGTGAGGCCTGTCAACTGGAAGTACTGCTCGCGAAATATGTCGTTGACCGTACCAGTGCGTGGAACCACGTAGAAAGCGTTTCGAATGTCCCGTTGAAACGAAAGAAGGGTTGCAATGGTCTCTCCGTCCCCTTCCGCACCACCGGTAAAGGGCAGTATTCCCAGCGTAGGCCTTCGGTGAACGTTTGCCTGCGAAAACAGAACGGCAGTACATCCCACAAGCAGGACAGTGGCAATCAATATTTTCCTCACGACATCTCCTTATTCCTATGATCCGCAATTGAATATGCCTAATATTTTTAAATGTCTATCCATTGCCCCTTATCAATGGCCACGTCTTTCCTTCATTATACTTTCCGCTATAGCCATTGCTATGAGAACAATGGACACAAGGGCAACGCCTACTAGTATGCCCACCCCAAAATGTAAGAAATCCCAATCACATACAAACATAGGTACCTCCGTATAAAAGCAGTTTATGCGTCGTGGCTCGGCGGCCTCCATTCTTCTTGAAGAGGCTCCCTATTTATTTCCTCAAGCTTCAATTCTATATCGTCCCATTGAGTTGTTCTGGTTTGTTCCGTATAGTCCACGAGGCAACGTAGCGAAATTTGTCGGTGGCGCAATTGCTCGGTTTTGATTTGCTCCTCATTGTCCACGATGGAAAGCTGTCGAATTTGTCGGTGACGCAATTGCTCGGTTTCGGTTTGTTTCTCATTGTCTGCAATGGCAAACCAAAGTGTACAGGTTTCGTTCTTGAGCTTAATAAGCAGTTCCATCCATTCCTCCTTTGGTACTGCACAAGGTTGGTCTTGTGTAACCAGCCACTTGCCTCTGCTTCAATTGATGTATCATTATATCATATTAGGAGTTAGCAAAACGCCTTAAGGTGTCCATACGGATACTTTGGGTTTAACCGCCCATCCAAACAACCATATTTTTTCTCTGCTACCTGTGGTATACTTGGAACAATGAGCGACAATGCTTCTGTTTTCTGGGCGACTGTAAAAAAACACGTAAAGGCCAAAAATACCACCTTGGAATGGCTGGCGAAATATTCGGGTATCAGCCCGAACACGTTTCAGGGTTGGGTTTCGAAAAACAGGTTCCCCAGGGCCGACATGGCGGTTCGCATAGCGTCCTCGCTTGATACGCCCCTTGAATGTCTTGTCAGCGGAACGGTCACAAAAAATGACGAAATTTTGCAGCAGTTGAAGGACAAGTTAAAGACCATGCAGCTTCGGGAAAAACTAAACGCGGCTGAAACAAAGTTGCCCCCTCCGGATGGTATGACTATCGCCGAAATAAAATTGCTTGACGCATACCGCCAGCTTTCCCACGAGGAGCGGGAAAATGCGACGCTTTCGGTAACAATATGGCCGAAAAAGAAAAAACGCTGAGGGTCGGTTATACCTTCACTTAACCCGTAGTATTTTAGAGTAAGCCATGGAGCGAGGGCTTACATTCATCTGCAATTAATGCGATAATTCACCGCATGGGGGCTGTCAATGTTGGAAAATCACGCAGCAAAAAGCGCATTTAAGTTCTTCGAGAAAATAAGCTGCATTCCGAGGGGATCGGGCAACGAAAAAGGCATAAGCGATTATTTGGCCGCTTTTGCAAAGGAAAAAGGGCTTTGGGTGCAGCAGGACAAAGCCTTAAACGTTGTCATCAAGAAGCCAGGAACCAAAGGCTACGAGAATGCGCCAGCCGTCATTCTTCAAGGGCACATGGACATGGTCTGCGAGAAAAATGCGGGAACGGTACATGATTTCGAGAAAGACCCCTTAAAGCTCATTGTCGAGGGGGATTTCCTAAAGGCGGAAGGAACGACTTTGGGTGCGGACAACGGTGCCGCCGTGGCAATGGCTCTCGCCCTCCTGGACAGTTCCGATGTTCCCCACCCTCCGCTCGAAGTCCTAATCACCTCTGGCGAAGAGATAGGCCTGCTCGGTGCTGCGGAGCTTGACGGTTCCTTGCTTGAAGGCAGGATTTTGCTCAACATGGATTCTGGGGAGGAAGGCTTTTTCTGTGTGTGCTGTGCAGGCGGCGGCAGGGTGGACTTGTCTTACACGCCCGATTACTGCGGGCTGCCAACTGGCTACGTGGTTAAGACCCTCAAAATAAAAGGGCTTAAAGGCGGACATTCCGGCATTGATATTACCAAGGAACGTGGGAACAGCAACCGTTTACTGGGCAGGGCGCTAAGGATTCTGCAATCCAAGTTTGCCATTCAATTCTCGAACATAAACGGCGGCTCAAAAGAAAACGCCATCCCCCGTGAAGCGGAAGCCCTTATTGCCTTTGCGGGGGCAAAAGGCAAGGAGCTTGCCGACGAGGTAAAACAGATCGAGAAAACCTTTAAGCGTGAATACAGCATGAGCGACGAAGGCATTGAGGTTTACCTTGAAGACTGCGAAGAGGATGTCAAGAAAGTGTTCACGCAAGCGCTGTGCGCCAACATTGTGTCAGCTTTGCTCATGCTTCCAAACGGGGTGCAGGCCATGAATCTTGCCCTTGAAGACCTACCGGAAACATCCCTTAACATTGGTGTCGTGACCACAACGGAAAACGAAATTGTCATAGCTTCCAGCGTGCGCAGTTCCGTTGGTTCTAGAAAAGATATGCTTGTCGATCAGATTAACGTGATTGCCGAGGCAAGTGGTGCAAGCGTCAGGCTGAGTGGGGTTTATCCTGCGTGGGAATACAACGAAAAGTCGGTTCTTAGGGAAAAGGCCATGCGAGTCTTTGCGGAAATGTTTGGCAGGGAGGCGGCCATACGTGGAACCCACGGCGGCTTGGAGTGCGGAATTTTCTGCGAAAAAATCAGCGGCGTTGACATTGTCTCTTTCGGCCCGGACATACACGAGATGCACACCCCCAACGAAAAGATGAGCATCTCGTCTTTCGGGCGAACGTGGGATTTCTTGACCAAGCTGCTGGTTGCATTGGCGGAATGAACGCCCCCCGCCGCAAGCACTTTCCCGTGGCTAAGGCGACCTTTGTTAGGCTAAGGACAGTACCGCTTCCGCAACCGCCAGGGCAAGTTTGCGGTGGTCTTCCGCGTCAAAGTGGATTCCATCGGCGGTGCTGCTTTGGATATGCCTGCCGGCATCAAGGAAGGCCGCAGCGCATTCGACGGCCATTTGCCTATACAGTGGCGGCAACTCCTTGGAAAGCCCGATTGAATTCCCGAACAGGCGTTTGAACACGGGCGATTCCACCGTTGCCGGCGGACATATGACGAGCACCTTGGGGGCGGCGGCACCCGGCCCGGTTTCCGATTTCTGGATGGCCTTTACCACCTGCTGAACGCCACGGGCAATGTCGTAGGCCCTTGGGTTGAACCTTGGTTTTAGGTCGTTGGTTCCCAGCATCACCGCAACGACATCGATGGGCTTGTGGCTTTCCAGGATTGGGACAAGCTGGCGCAGGCCGTTCCTGTCCCCCTCGACGGGATCCTCCCGGCAACTGGTTCTGCCGTTCTGCCCTTCCTCGACCACCCACCAGTCGGGATCCTCAAGGGATGCGGCCTTTTCGTTGAGTATGCCCCTCAGCACCATGGGCCACCTGGTTTTGTGGTCGTAGCGGCCCCCAGTCCTGGGATCGAAGCCCCAGGTGTTCGAATCGCCGTAGCAAAGGATGGTCTTCATTGCTTTAGAATACCCGTGGACGGTACGGCTTTCAATACGGGAAAAGCGCATATTAGGGATGATAATGCCACCAAATAGCAACTTTTTCCCCAATTTCACCCCTCGCCATTTTTTTTACCCCAAATGCGATTTTTTTTCGATTTCCCCTTGACAGAAGTTGCGGCATCCATCATATTGAGTATATGTTCACTCGATGAGTAATTATTCACTCATTAACATGGGCACGAAGGAGAGACGGATGTCAAAAGCAGAGGACAAAAACGCGGCAAGAAGGGCCGCCTCCAGGGAAAAAATCCTTTCCGCGGCGACGGCGCTGTTCGCGCGGAAGGGGATCGCCGGAACCGGCGTGCAGGAGATTGCGGACATGGCGGATCTAAGCGTGGGGATGCTGTACCGCCATTTCAAGACCAAGGAGGACATTTTCTCGGCGCTGGCGGAAAAGTCCATAGCCGATATGAAGATATTCAACGAGG
>Ga0209755_10003754_pt1 | contig 18652 bp, 23 predicted proteins | sample TergutCo191P1_FD_187301 | JGI IMG/M metagenome (GOLD analysis project Ga0209755, IMG submission 187301) | Cornitermes sp. P1 segment gut microbial communities from Petit-Saut dam, French Guiana - Co191P1 (SPAdes) (version 2) | ecosystem: Host-associated > Arthropoda: Insects > Digestive system...
CGAACTTGTAACAACAGATATACCGAGTGATTCCCCGCCTTCTTTCGATTTATTCGGCCAGCCGGTAGAACCGCGGCGTGAAATATGCATCCTTCGCGCCGATTTGCTTAACTATATTGAAAAATCGCTTCTCTGCAATAAACCTGTTTTAGACATGGAAAAAGATCGCTAAGGTTCGCTAAGACCCTGTAAGGTTCGGTAAAAATATATCAAATCAAGTTATAACCCTGGGTCATTTTCGGTGAGAATTGATACACGTCCTCGTTTTGCTCTCCCTGCGTTGCCGTTTATTTTTCTCGGCTTCCCGCCGATATAAGTCTCGTCAATTTCCACGAAGCAATCAAAAGCTTTCGCCATGTCCTCGTTTCCCATTGCTTCTCTGATTAACCGTAAAATGCGCCATGCCGTTTTATATGTTACTCCCAGTTCCCTCTGTAATTGGCAACCCGAAATTCCCTTATAGCCGTTCAAAACCAAGTGGATAGCGAAGAACCATTTTCTCATATCGGTGCATGATTTCTCGAAAATCGTTCCAGTAAAAGGTGAAAAAGTATTATCGCAGTTGTGGCAATGGCATACTTTGTCCCGTTTTCTGTCTTTATAAACCTTGACGGTCGCTCCACAATGGTTGCAGGTTAATTTGTCATTGTAACGGGCTTTGAAAAAGTAATCGATTACGGCTTTTTGTGTGGGGAATTTGCTGTTAAACTCGAAATAGGTCACTGGTTAATCTCCTTAAAAATAATATCAGATAAGAATTTCTGCATATTAGATTAACGTGCTACTTGTCGAATTTTGATTTTTTGAGAAGAAATCGGCTAATTATTATGAAAAATTTAAACCGAATATTTGAAGAAGTGTTAAAAGAAGCGCAATTATCTGATTTCCCTGAAGATATCCAAGCAAATATCCATTCTACATGGAATGACTTAAATGGGGATGAAATTCCAGAAAATGATGATAGACTTATCCAAGCGTATTGTGATTGGAATGGAAGTGATTCATTAAAAGATTATGGTTATTCCCCACCGTGGATACAAAAAAATAAGTCTATTATTGGGACAGAATAATTTCCGTCCCAACAGTCGTTTTTATTGCTTGAAATCGGCGGTGACTTCTTTTTTAATTGTTTCAAGGGTTTTTTCAATATGTTTCAGCAAGACATCAGGGTTGCCCGATATATTGAAATAAATGTCGATAATTCCTTTACAGTCAGTGTCTTTTGCCGAATACCGTTTTTTGCAAGTATACTTGCTTGTTGTGATTAAGATTGCTTTTTCCATAATTTCCTCCGAATGATTTATTTGAAGGGTTATATCAGACTGGGAATTTTTATATGTGGTCAGTTATACGTGAAGGGATAATTGCGATTAATAATATACTCATAATTTTTTCTCAGAGTTTCAAATAATTTTGAAGAATATTTTTTAAATTTTGATTATTCAATCACTTTTATTTTTATTGTTTCATTTATTCTATCTTTCTTAATAATCTTTAATAATTTCTTCTATATTCCAATTTACATATTTTTTTCTATCATTTAAAATATATTTATCATTTTCTATATTCATCATTGATGCTATATTTAACATCATTAAATTCATTATCCCTTTCTTTTTTAATACAGGTAATGAATCATACCATGAAATATTGAAAGCGTGGTTCTCGGAAAATTGAAATATCATTTTGAATATAGTATTTGGAATATCATCTTTATTTAAAATACTATTTGCAAATTCTTTACAATATTTGAAATTATCATACCAACATAATTGAATTATACCTTTTCTATTTTCTACAAATACCTCAAACGATAAATATTCCAAAGTATCACTTGTAATGATATTTTGTAGAATGTTACCTTCCATATCATATTCTGGAGCAAAACATGAGCTACAAATTGCTTCAGGAATATCTTTAATCTTAATTATTAACCTATTAACTCTTTCATATTCATTGTTTTTATATATATGGAAAATATTAGCATAATGTTTAAATAAATCTTCTATACCTAATTTATTACCTTCTTGAAATGATTTTGACATATCTTGACTTATTGCTAATAAATGCGGATCATCACTTACTTGCGATTCTTTATAAATATCATCTATATTAAAAATAATACTTTTTGCATATATCTCCTTTGCAAACGATCTAATAGATAATAATAAAGACTGTTCTTTTGTAGGCATAATGGAGGGTATATCTATTTTTTTAAATAATTCCTGATCGTGATATGAGCAGAATCCTTTAAATATTGATGTTTTCGCTTTTCCCTCTTTTTTAGGTTCTATTGATCTATATTTATCCCAATCATCAATTGTTTTTGAATTAATTTCAAATCTATAAACCATTCCATTTTCACAAATAGATTCCAAGCTTTTTGAGTTTTGTATTGAGTGAGCATCAATTATTTTTCCATTACATTTATCTTTATCAGGATGTAAACACATTTTTTTATTTTTTAATTTTGATAATAAATATAATGTTCTTCCATTATTTATATCTTTTCCTTTATATAATTTATGGCAATCTTTATATTTTTTTCCAGAATCACACCAACATGCATCATTATCCTTACAATTTACTATTTTTTTTATATAATTATCAATTGAATTTTCTTCAAAATATTTTAAGATTTTATTATTCATAATATACATATTATACATAAAAAATAATATAAATCAAGTATTTATAATCAATATAAAATATTATAACTTTGATTTATATTGTACTAATAGTCCTTAATAATTAATATTTTCATTAAGAACTATTAGTACTTTTTTATTTATTCTTATAGTATGTAGTCCTTGTAATAAACCTTTTTAGCATCATAGTTTTATATAGTTCCACAGTATCAGATGAAAAAATATGTAAAGACACAATAAATATATCTTCACTTAGACGAGTCAAATATGTACCTGCAAAATATTTATATAGTATCATGCTAAAATCTGATATATAATCTAACGGAACTATTCCTAAATCATATTCTATATAATCTTCATTTTGAAAATCATAATAAGATGACTTAAAACCTTGTGCGATTAATTCATGATAGTCTCTAAAATAATACATAGTTAAATCAATAGATAGACTTTCATCTGAATAATAAGGTGCTAAATATGCAGTTTTCCCAACAGGTAAATCTTCAGGATGTTTTGGATCGAATTCGTAATAAGTAACTACAGGAACTTCAATAAAAACTTCTATTGGCACTTCAAAAGGAACATCAATAGGTATCTCAACAGGTATTTCTACAGGAACTTCCATAATTACATCCCTATAAATAATTTCAGGATCATTTTCACATGAAAACATAATAAAGACAGAAACTACGAACAATACAAAACTAAATCGTCTAAACATAAATACAAACATACACTTCTCCTTCTGTGTTGATATGATAAAATAAACATTTATCAAATAAAGTTTCGGTTTTTTATTTTACTTAATTTAATATTATTAATTGATACTATTAGTTGAAATTTCTATTATTTGTTATGTTATGTGCATATAATTTAACATTTCTTATTTTATTTTAGTATATTATATTTTAATTACATTAGTAAATACTGAAATATACATTAATGATTTAAAGTAATAAGTATTATATGTTTTATTTTTTCTTGAGAATTATCAAACAGTATAACTTCATCTCTTAATCTTCAAAATATAAATATCTCATAATCCAATCAAAAATCTTTATAAAAAATAAATATTTGTTTACTATGACTTTACTTGTCATAGTAAATGTTATAATGTGTTATATATATAATATGAAGGAGAACATATATGAACCGTAAAGATAGTGAAAAGAAGGTTAAATTTAGCCGAATTGCCAGAATTGATGATGAAATACGTTCTGGTAAATTCCCAAATGCTAGAGAATTAGCAGAAAAAATGGAAGTTACAGAAAGAACAATATTACGTGATATAGATTATTTAAGATTATTTTATGAAGCTCCAATTGAATATGATTATTCAAAAAAAGGTTTCTACTATTCAGAGCCCAATTTTTTTATAAAAAGCGTTATTTTAAACGAAGATGAACTAAAAATTATAACTATTTATGATAATTTCTTAAAATTAGCAGTCGAAAATGAAGAAAATAAGAAACTTAGAAAAGTAATGGGAAAAATAATTGCAGTTTTACCAGAGAATATAGCGAATTCATTACCTTTTTTACCTTCTGAAAATAATAAATATGATTTTCTTTTTGAACCTACTGTTGTTCTTGATGGAAATATAACACACGAACTTAAAAAAGCGATTAAAAACAGAGAATGTATTGAGGTTGAATACTGGGTTTCTGATAATAGAAAATATTCTTTATATAATTTGAAACCTTTATATATTTTTTATGAAAAGCAAAATTATTATCTATTGGCATGGAAGAATGATGAAGTAAAGAAACCTGGTATTTATTCCATAAATAGACTTAAAAACATACGAATCACTGGGCAATATTTTAAGATATCTGACAACTTTAAAATATTAGATTATCTTAAAAAAGATGCTGAAGTATTTCCATCGGACAATAAAATATATCATTTTGAATTATTATTTATAAAGGAATATGCATCAGAAGCCATAGAAAAAACATATTATCATAATCAAATCATTGAACATAAAAAGGATGGTTCAGTTTTTGTAACATTTAGATCAACACAATTACATGAAGTTTTTCATTGGGTATTAGGGCAGGGTCATAAAGTTAAAGTTTTAAACCCACCTGAATTAGTCAATTTAATAATATTGGAATTAAATCATTTAACTAAATACTACAATTAATTAATGGAGATTAAATAATAAGGAAAATAACTATTTTTGATAATAATGACTTTGAATTAATACTTAAAAATAATAATATTTATGTAGATGCTAACAAAGAATGGAAAATATTTATTAATGAGAATAACATCGATATAGATTCATTATTAGATTATGACCAATTTAATGCCTTAATATTAAAATTGATAGGTAATGATCTTGATGATATAGATAAAATAAATAATATGATAAATGAATATGAAAGTAATCATCCTGAAATGTATGAAAATTGATAATTTTCGCACTCGCTTTTTCTTTCAACTACGATCTCTTTAACATATGCAGCTAATTTTACTTTATCAATTTCAATATAAAGATTTGGGTTATCAAAAAGCGCATCCATTAAATGAATACTATCTGAAGCAACTAAACTATAATGATCTAATTCTTCATTGGTTAATTTTAAGACAGGTTCAGTTTTATCTTTTTTTATTTTTTTTCGTACTTCTACATAAACAATCTTCTGTTCTTTAGATAAATATTTCATTTTCAAAATTATCTCTTTTTATATTTAACAGAAAACTCATTAACTATTTTCATTAATTGATCATCCAGAATATTAGCAACATTGTTGACTATATATTCAGGAATTGATAGATAATATGCTTCCGCAATACCGCCAGTAACACAAGCAATTGTATCACTATCACCTCCTAACGATATAGCTAAACGAATAGCATTTTCATAATCTGTACTCTCTAAGAAAGCAATTATAGCTTCTGGAACTGAACCTTGACAACTCACATCGAATTCATAATCTGGTCTAATATTGTCTATTTTCCGATCAAGATCATATAAAAAAGTTGTTTCAATAAATTCTTTTATTTGTTTTTTTGTTTTACCAATACGAGCGAGATATATTGCAGATGCTGTAGCTTGTGCTCCCTTGATTCCTTCTGGATGGTTATGTGTAACTTCAGCACTTTTTTTTGCTTCAATTATAATATCATCAAGCGTATCACAAAACCACCCAATAGGACTTACCCTCATGGCTGAGCCATTTCCCCAACTGTTATATGGTTTTAAATCAGAAGATTTTAACCACGAATAGAAACTAGGGCCATAACCTTTATTAAAATATTCATTGCCAAAAAAGTGATATGTTTCTGCATAGTTATTTTGATTTAATAAAGCTGACATAGTTGCAACTGTTAATATACTATCATCCGTAAAAGTCGATTCACAACGAAACAATTCAAAGTTAACATTTTTAACATTTTGCCATTCGAATACAGAACCAATTATGTCTCCTGTAATTGCTCCTAGTATTAATTTATCAGACTTCATTAACTTCTCCTCATTGACATTTACTTATAATTGATTTTCTCATATATAAAATATTTAATATGACATATAATGTCATAATTGGGAAATTATATAAATAATATTAAAAAAACAGTTATTTAATCTAGAATCCAACCTGCTTTTGTAAGTTCTTTAACAGAATTGAAATGCTCTATAGTATCATCTTCACTAACTACTGTATAAATATTGTTAAGTGCATTTCCTATTTCAATATAACCAAAACTACCATCTTCTCTTTTCATTGAAACATTTTTTGTAATTTTATTAATTCCAAATTCTAAATTTTTTAGTGATTCTTCAGTATATTTTCGAGTTTCTTCACTCCATATTCTTAAAGATGAATTACGTTTTAATGGTATTTCTACAAAATCCCATTTTTCTGTTTTTTTATTATATGTATATTCCCCCCCTAAAGAACCATTGCTTTCATATAAATCAAGAAAGCTACCGCCAAAAAAACCAAATGTTCCTCCTCTTGCTGGAAAATCATCATATTCACCTTTAATGATATTTACATGAGGGCTTATTGTGATATTTATAATATAATTTTCCCAAAAAGCACCTGTATGTATCTCTCTAACATTCTCTGGTAAAATTAATTCTGTAATTTTATTTTTTTGAAAAGCAGTTCTCCCGATAATTTTTATTTTTTCAGGAATTTCCAATGTCTTGATTTTATTATCAGAGAATACACTTTTATCTATGAGTTTTAATTTCTCTGATAACTTTAGAATTTCAATATCATTTCCTGCGAAAGCCTCATATCCAATTTCTTCAACACTATCAGGAATAATTAAATTCTTTATTTTGTTGTTTTGAAACGCTCTATATCCAATATATATAACAGTATCAGAAATATTTATCAACGAGAGATTTTTATTCTCATATTCATTTGGTTGGATTGTATTATTATAAATATTTATTAATTCACTCATTCTTATACTCCTAACATAATATGTATTAAAAAACTAATCAACTTCTTTTAATGTTTTTCCGTCAATTGTTTTCCATTCCTTATAACCATTAGAGCTCCTACCAAGAACAAAAACTGCCGCTGCTGATGGCGATGAGAATAAAATATCTTTTAATATTTTATAATCTTCACTTATAAAAGATTTATATTTATCTCTTAATTTTATTGCTTGAATATATCCGTCAGAAGAAATCTGTTTGATATAACTTTGTGTCAACACTACAAATCCCTTTGCTGTTCGTTTACCGATAGCAGTTTTATTATCATGTTTAATTATAAATTCTATTTCTCCAGACTTTTCAAATACTTTATACCCCAATATACCTACTATGAGTTTTGTATAATCAATATATTTCTCCAATCCAATTCTTTGACCTTCTGAAAGAACACCAGGATTTGGTTTTTTATCATTTTTTACTTCATAAATTTTTGCTTCAACAGCAATTGTAAAAAAACGGTGTTCAAGATAACTGATTTCAGATGGCCCCATTGAACCATCCTTAGCGGTAAATGCAATAACATCTGTCCAGAAATCTTTATTAGGATCACGATCATGTTCTTGCAAACGATATAAAACCCCTTCACCATTCTGCCTTGCCACAGCCTGTCCAACATAAATAACATCATTCTCTTCATCATCAGATTTACCAAAAAGAAAATATATACCACTATATTTTAAATGATTACGGTCTTTACAATTGTCTAGTTCGGTTCTGGGGATTTTATAAGCTATGCCATTCCAATTATCAATTGTGCATTGAATAGTACCGCTTGGAGTGCCATCCATAAGAAAGATTCCAATGTTCTCGCCTTTTTCCATAACCTGTAGCCTTATTTCCAGTCAATACTTTCAATCAATATTTCAAGGTTCTTGATTGATTTATGCTTCTCTTTCAAATATGCTAAAATCGAGCTTTCGGATTTACCTTTAATCTGAGAAGCGACAACACTCGTAGAAGTGGTAGCTTTGCCACTTCCGAACCTATATTTTATTGAAGCTGTGTAAAATAGCATAATTTCACATCCCTCCAACAATAATATGGCATATCCTGTATGACAGGAAATGTCATGGTACAAGGCAAAAATGCTCCATTTTTTGGTCTTGCCCCTAAAAAAAGATGACTCACACTGGAGAACTACTCGGTTTTACTGCTACGTCCAGAAATTTTTATCTTTTATGTACCTCATTTAACTATAACTAATTATAGAAATATCTACAATACGTTAATTAACAAAAATAACTAAATGCATATTCTTTACCTATTGGTTTAGGGTTTAATATGATACATTTAATCACAGTGCTAGCCTCAAATGTCAGGACTCGGAGAAAATCTCTTGGGCTAACACAGGAAAAACTAGCGGAAATGGTTAATACGGCTCCAACCTATATAGCCATGATTGAGGCTGAACGCCGTACCCCGTCATTTAAGATGATTGAACGTCTTGCGACTGCATTAAATATTGACGCCCCTGAACTATTCTCTTTGAAAAATTACCCTGCAGAATCCGTTACAAAGCTTAACGAGAATTTAATGCATGAGTTCGATAAGTTCCTGCGCTCAGCAGCCAGAGATGCAGCAGAAAAGAACCAGAGTCCTTAATAGTCGAAGTCATCAGCGTATACTCACACACACTCTGATTTTTTACCAAATTTGCTCTCGGTCATGGGTTAGAAAAAATTGTAATCTACTCAAAACAGATTCTTTGATTCATCCGAGGGACATTGGGGTACGGTAACGACTTTAATAATGCTTCTTTTAAATTTATATTTTTTTCTTTATTAACTTATAGCTATTATTTTTTACTTCTATTTTATAATATTTCACATCATTTTTCATTATATTAAATGTATAATTAATATCTTTATCCGAAGCATGTAAGCCAAATATAATTGATTTTATAGCTTTAGGATTTATTTCCTGTTCGCCACATTCCATAAATATAATACGAATCTCCTTTTCATATTTCCATGATTTTGATTTTGTACCAGCTAACACTTTTATTATTCTGGTTTCAATATCTCCAGTTCCTTGAAGAGTATATATCGGTGGTTCTTTAGAATATTCAATATTAATTATTTTTGGGAATATCAATGTTTTTGTTTTTTTCATAATTAAATTATCTAGATCATATTCTATACAAAACCCTTTATGAGAGTCTGAATAATGTGACCATAACAGTTCATTATTCCATGTTTTTGACAAAGTATAAATTCCAGTATTTCCTATTTGGATTAACAATTTTTTATGTAGAAATATCTTACGTTCATAATCAGAAGTTTTTAAATGTGGTCTTAATATTTCATAATCTTGAAATATCTTGGGGGTTATTATACCTTCAAATGGATCGTTTAGATTATACATATTTGGGGTAAATATTCTTGCTTTTGATAGAGATTTTATATCTCTTTTATAATTATATCTAAATTTATATACATTCATGTATTATTTTATACATATCTAATCTTTTTAATCAATGCAGCAATAATCAATCATTATTAATTGCAATAGCCTTGTTGATCTTCATATCTAGTTCAACAATTAATGGAGCGGTATTAGAGATTTGAATATCCTGTGATCTTTTTCTGTCTTTAGAGCGTATAAATGATAAATCTTTACTTTTCATTATACCCGATTCTATAACTTCTTGATTATATTCATTGAATTCATCTGGATGAAGATGCCGCTGACGTTCATAAAAATTCTCTACGAATTGTTTAGGTGTTTTGGAATTATTAATATAAATTGTACGTCCATTCTTTTCGATAGAATTATAAAAGTCAAGAAACATCTTTTGAAAAACATTGTAAATTGATTCATTATAAAGATCATGAGCTGTTAATACACGACCAAATCTATCTAATATTCCAGAAGATGTTTTAATTTTATATTCTATTCTGATTACATTTTTCCCGATATAATCCTTTGGGATTTTTATTTCATTCTTTTTACTTCTTAATCCTTTATCTTCCATTTCCTTAAGTTTATTATATAAAATAAACTCCTGATATCCTGTCTCAGATTCATATGTGACTGTGGAAATTTCTTTAGTATGTGAAGAAACTATGTACTTCTTCAATCCAGGTGGCCAGCCAAAAAGGTTAAGATATTTTCCGGGATTCTCATTAACAATTATGCTTGGTCCAAATTCGACATATGTTAATTTTGACTTAGAGAGATCTATTTCAAATTTCTCTTTAAGTTTGAGTATAGCTTTTTCAACATCCACTCTCTTTAGTGGTGTACAATTTTCACCATAAAGAAATTTAGCAATACTTCCAAATATTACCAGTTTGTTTCCAGGTGTTGATAATTTAATATTTTTTATATGTCCTGAAATAAAATTTTCAGGATTACCCGAAACGTCTTTACATTTTTTCATTATTTCAGATTTCCATTGGTATTTTTGATCATAAGAAAAAACATCATTTAAATCTAATATCAATCTAATATTATCAAACATATAAACTCCATAGATACTTAAAATTTGAGTATAGATTTATCTATTACAGTAAAACAAATAATCTAAATGAAAAAATTACATCCTTGGCTCATTATCAAGAGTCGGTAATTCATCAAATTCTTTAATTAATTTATAAAATGATTTAAACTTATTAAAATTTATAAAAGTGAATTGAATTTGGGTAAATGTTGTCATTTCAATCAATAACAAATAATTACAATAAGTCCCTATTAAAAAATTATTAATGAAAGAGATACATGGTATTTCATAATTATTAAAATAAAATGTCTGATAGATTTGGCTTGGATTTGAATTTCCATGCATACCATTTTGTATGTAATTTTTACCTTTATGTTCTCCTTCTTCCCATACCCCCGGAAAACAAGGTATATCCTTTCCAAAATGCTCGGTCATAAGATATCGATATGATGTCTCCTGTTCAAAAACATATAAAGCATCCGCTGTCATTTTTTTTCCTCCGCTTCTCTATGACGAATATTTTCTGTTAAAGTATGAGTAACCCCCACGATCCTGTTTTCATGGATTTTCAGCTCAACCGCCACTGAGCCATAACTTAATCGCTCAGCATTCTGAAACATAGTTTCAGCAATTTGCCATTGTTTTGGACTTAAATTGTTCTTCATAATTACAAACTCCTCTATCTTTGAATTTCTAAGAAAAAAAAATGCTTATACTTATTTAATTCCATCTACTATAGGAAATAGGCACCCCTAATAATGAAAAAAATGACGATATTTTTTGCTTCCCTTCTTTTTTGACATTTAGGTAATTTTTAATACCTCAATACTTAGTTAAATTCCGATCTGTTTCGAGAAAAGTTATAAAAATTGAAAAAATTTTAATTATTTCTAAAGGATAGTCATTTGAGGAAAATATGGGATTATATTCCCAATTACATCTCAATCATGACAATGACAAATATGAGGAATATGTCAAAATGAGGGTTTGTGGTCTGATAACCATATTTTCCTATGACTTAATTTTTGCATAAAATGGCAGATAAATGTGCAGATAAAATACTAACTCGGCAAACCGCAGTGTGCCGTAGCGAACCGTAAAAGGAGAAAATGGGGGCATTTTTATTGACTTAATATTCTCAATGGTTTACAGTGGTTTGTAGAAAACCATAAGGGTTTATTGAGTTTGCCTTCAGGGGTCTTTTAAGGCGGTGGTCGGAGGTTCGAATCCTGCGCGGCTCAAAGATATGTGTTTATCCTGTATTAAATTACAGTTATTAATAAACATAAAAGATTAAATATCATACTCTGATAACAATATTTATAAAATTATGTCTTTGCAAAGCATTTATGAACAGCTTGAATTTCCATAAAAATTTGTTACTATTAATAATTGGAGGATAATATGGCTGAATTTCTGACTGAAAAACAAAAAGCAGATTTAGAGTTTTTCTACAGCAAATTCGAAGAGTTATTTGCAGACCCTTTACATAAACATAAATATGTTTTAGTACATAATAAAAATATTGAGGGTGTTTTTGATACATTCGAAAATGCTTTAACTGACGCTGTCTCTAAATTTCAACCAGGTGAATATATAATACAACAAATAATCTCAAAAACAGAAATGACAGGGTTTCTTTACTCTGCATATGCACCAGCATAAGAGGTAATCTATGGGATCGATAAGATCGCATTATATTAATTTTCAAACTATTCCGCCTTTACCGCAAGGTTCAGTCGTCAATTTTAATGTTTCTAATATCCCTCTTTTATTTAATGGATTAAATATTCAAGTAATTGTTTCTACTGCAACAGCGTTTCATAATCCTAATAATCCGCAATCAATAAAGTCATCACAAATATTAGCGCATTTTGATACCGGCGCAAGTAAAACATCTATTGATATTGAATTAGCAAAACATTTAAGCCTTATACCTACAGAAGAGTCTCCCAGTAATACAGCTGCTGGATTAAGACAAGCAACTGATTTTGTTATTGATCTAAGTTTTCCGGGAGCAAGTTTGCAATCATTTAGAAATTTGCAAATCAGCTCTTGTGAGTTATCAAACCCTGTTATGTCTCTTCCTTTCAAAATGCTTATAGGCAGAGACATAATGTCTCGTTGGAATATTGTCTGGGATGGACCGACATCTACTGTTATTATTAGTGATTAAAAACATCAAGCATTATAAGACTCTATAAAAACAGGTAAACCCATGAACCAAATAACAATAAAAATAAAAAATATGCACTGCGCTTCATGTGCTCAGAGAGTAGAAAAAATAATAAAAAATCTTGATGGTGTACAAAGCGCATCTGTAAATTTAGCCGCAGAAAAAGCGTCTGTTGAATATGATCCTGAAAAATTGCGCTTGTCCGTAATCCGCGAAGCGATTGAAAAAGCCGGTTTCCCTACTTTGGAAAGTGAAAAAATAAATAATACAGATAACGAGAGCAAACAAAAGCAAAAAGAAATTAAAACTTTATGGAAAAAATTTATTATTTCCGCTTGTTTTTCCCTTCCCCTCCTTTATATTGCAATGACTCCGATGATAAGTATTGTAAATCTTCCTTTTTCTGGCGAACTGCATCACATGATGAAAAATAATCCTCTTATATACGCTCTTATCAGTCTATTTCTTACAATTCCTGTTATCATCGCGGGAAATAATTTTTATACGATTGGTTTTAAATCTCTTTGGCAAAGAAGCCCTAATATGGATTCTTTGATAGCCTTAGGCACAAGCGCCGCTGTGCTGTACAGTGTTTACAATACATGGCAAATTGCGATTAACAATTTTGAAGCGGCAGAAGGTCTTTATTTTGAAACAGCAGGGGTTATTATCACTTTGGTTTTGCTTGGAAAATCTTTGGAAGCTGTAACAAAAAGAAAAACAAATGAAGCGGTTACTAAACTGATGGAACTTGCACCTAACAACGCTTTAATTATACGTAACGGCAAAGAAAAAGAAATTCCCATTGACGAAGTGGAAATCGATGATATTGTCATTGTAAAACCGGGAGAAAAAATTCCTGCAGACGGTATTGTGATAGACGGCAGCACTTCTATTAACGAATCGATGCTGACAGGTGAAAGTATGCCCTCAGATAAAAAAGAAGGCGATCTTGTTTATGCCGCAACTTTAAATACAACTGGCAGTATCAAATTTAAAGTAAACAAAACAGGAAGCGGTACTGCATTGGCGCAAATTATTAAAATGGTGGAAAACGCGCAGAACAGTAAGGCGCCAATCGCTAGAATGGCTGACATAGTATCGGGTTATTTTGTCCCTGTTGTGTGCATCATCGCGTTACTGGCAGGGAGCGCGTGGTTTATAAGCGGAGCGGATATAAAGTTTTCATTAATGATTTTTATTTCCGTTCTTGTTATCGCTTGCCCTTGCGCTTTGGGGCTTGCCACACCTACGGCAATTATGGTTGGAACGGGAATCGGTGCGGCTAAAGGAATTTTATTTAAAAACGGTGAAGCGCTGGAAAACGCACATAAAATCAACTTGGTAGTATTTGATAAAACAGGTACAATCACAGAAGGAAACCAAAGCGTTACAGATATATTTGTCGCCGGCAATACGGATCAAAATATACTTTTGCAAACAGCAGCGTCTGCTGAAAAAAAATCAGAGCATCCTTTGGGAAAAGCGATAGTAAAAAAAGCGGAAGAAAACGGTTTACAGCTTTTTGATACGCAAAAATTTATTTCTATTACAGGAAAAGGTATAAAAGCTGAAATCAATGATCAATCTATTGTTATAGGAAATATCAAACTAATGGAAGAAAATAATATCCGCTTAAACGACGAACTTACAAAAACAGATTCTGATAAAATTTCAAGCAAAGGAAAAACATCAATGTATGTTGCGGTTAACGGTAATCTTGAAGGCATTATCGCCGTCGCTGATATAATTAAATCTTCCGGTAAAGATGCGGTTGAAAGTTTGCAAAAATCAGGCATCGAAGTAATTATGATAACAGGTGATAACCAAAAAACTTCTGATGCTATCGCAAAACAGGTTGGGATAAAAAATGTACTGTCAGAAGTTTTGCCTAACGATAAAGCAAACGAAATAAAAAAACTGCAATCCAAAGGATTCAAAGTTGCAATGGTAGGCGACGGCATCAATGACGCGCCCGCATTGGCGCAGGCAGACATCGGTATTGCAATAGGTTCGGGAACAGACATCGCACTAGAATCTGCCGGCATCGTTTTAATGCATCATGATTTAATTAATGTTTCAAATGCAATTTCTTTAAGCAGAAAAACAATCCGTAATATCAAACAAAATTTATTTTGGGCATTCGGATATAATGTTATCGGAATCCCAATCGCTGCAGGGTTACTATATCTTTTCGGCGGACCTTTACTAAACCCTATGCTTGCAGCGGCGGCAATGTCGCTAAGCTCGGTATCAGTCTTATTAAATGCTTTAAGATTAAAATACTGCAAAATATTGTAATATTATCTGGTAAAATGCCATAAATCAATATAAATTTATTGACTTCTAACGATTTTCGGTTATAATATTCATATGAACCTCAAGACAGTAATTAGCACAGAAACTATAGACCTTCATTTGAAAGGGACGACAAAAAAAGAAATAATCAATGAGTTGCTTGATATTCTTATTCGGTCGGGAAAAATAACAGATAGAGAATCAGCTTTAAAGGCTGTATTGGACAGAGAAGAAAAAATGTCCACCGGAATGAAGCATGGGATTGCAATCCCTCACGGAAAAACAAACACAGAAGATTTAGTTGCATGCATCGGAGTTTCAGAAAAACCTGTTGATTTTGATTCGTTAGATAAACAACCGTGCAGAATTTTTATAATGACGCTCTCCCCTGTTGAAAAAACGGGGCCGCATTTGCAATTTTTAGCGGAAGTAAGCCTTTTATTTAAAAGCTCAGAAAAACGCGAAGAAATTTTAAAAGCGCAAACGGCAGAAAGAATTTTGGAAGTTCTGACAGAGTAAAACATTGTTACAAAAAATTAACAATTTAATACTTGATAATGAAAACAGAACATTAATTCTTCGCGGTGTAAATCTTGGCGGCGATTCAAAAATTCCGTTTGATACTCCCGGAAGCGAAATTTCTCTTGATTTTTTAGATACTCAAAAAAATGTTTCGTTTATCGGAAGACCATTCCCTCTTGAAGAAGCGCAAACACATTTTAAACGCTTAAAAAAAGCGGGGATGACATTTCTCCGCTTTCTTATTACATGGGAAGCGATTGAACACGAAGGTCCCGGTATTTATGACGAAGCGTATTTGGCATATCTGCGTAAAATTTTATTAGCGGCGGAAAAAGAAGGGATTAATGTTTTTATCGATCCGCATCAGGATGTGTGGAGCAGATGGACGGGAGGTGACGGTGCGCCTTCTTGGACTATGGAAAAACTCGGAATGAATCTTGACAATTGTGATTTGTGCGATGCCGCAATTACAAGACAACGCTATCAAGTTTTGCATAACAAACCATATCCTAAAATGATTTGGCCCGGTAATTACAACCGTTATGCTGCTGCAACCATGTTTAGTTTATTTTTTGCAGGAAATACATATGCCCCGAACTTGCAAATTGACGGAGAAAATATTCAAGATTATTTACAAAACCGATACATCAGCGCATTCCGTCATGTGCAGCGCAGATTAAAAAATTGCGCCGCCATTGCAGGCTGGGGTTCGATGAACGAACCGCATTACGGTTTTATAGGACACCAAAACTTAATGCAAGCAGAAGACCCGATGCTTCCAATAGGATTGCGTGTAAGCCCCTGGCAGGCGATTTGCGCCGCTTCAGGCTATACAGTAAAAGTCCCTGTATACAGTATGCTGTCTTTCGGAAAAATAATTTCCAAATACGAAACATTTAACCGGCAAAAAGTTTCTCTTTTTAAAGAGGGATTTTCCTGCCCGTGGAAACAAGCGGGAATATGGCAAGAAGAAAACGGTACACCGTCTTTATTACGCGAAAATCACTTCAGTCAATATCAAAACCGCCCTGCAAATTTCGCTGATGATTTTTTAAAACCCTTTATAATAAAATACATCAATGCAATGAAAGAGGCAGATGAAAAATTACTTTTCTTTATAGAAGGATTGCCGAAAAGTACAAGAGAAAATTCTCACCCGTCATGGAGCAAGAATGATCCTGATAATGTTGTAAATGCCTTTCACTGGTATGACGGCTTTTCATTATACACAAAAAGTTTCCGTTCATGGTTCAATGTAGACCCGGACACTTCAAAAATAATGTTAGGCAAAAGAAAGATAGCGGAATATTTTACAGAATGTCTTGCAAAAGGAATCGGCTGGACAAATAAAAAAATGGAAAATATGCCGAGCCTGTTAGGTGAATTCGGTCTTGCATTTGACATGAACAGCAGAAAAGCGTTTAAAAGCGCAAATTATAGCCTGCACGAAGAAGCTATATCAATGTATTACGATGCAGTAGACGCTAACCTGCTGCATTCCACGATATGGAATTATACAGCGAGCAATACAAACAAATACGGTGACGGCTGGAACGACGAAGACCTCTCAATTTTTTCAGAAGGCAAAGAAAGAGCGGCGGCAGGCTGGAAACGCCCCTACCCAATGGCAACAGCAGGCGAACTGATTTTCTTTAACTGGAACAAAAAGAAAAAACTTTTTTCCTTTGTATTTATTGCAGATGACAAAATAAACGCGCCTACTGTTATTTATCTGCCGCATGAAACTTTCGGCTCTTCGCCAAAGATTGAAATAAGCACTGCAACAGGGGATGTCATTAAACAAGAATATGACTGCGAAGAACAGCGACTACTTGTTTATAATGACGGGTATAGCGGGGAAGTTATTATTACGGTTGCTGTATAAAATATATCAAGAATTATAATGAGTAAATTAGGCTCGTTTTGGCGGCTGCTACCGTTGCGTCACCTAAAATTATCACAAAAATGTATGGGCAGTTTTTATTTCCATCTTTCTATTTCCTTAAATTAGAATATTTTAATCTATATAATTTATTTTTAATTGCAATCCATTAATATAAAATCTTATTTCTTTGTTAATATACAATTCAAATATTTCATTATTGTATTCATTCTTAATATTTTCAGAAGTATCTACTATTTCATAAAATTTAATTTTATAATCACTTTCAATTATTGCATTATATACAATTGTTCCAATGTAAGGAACTCCTGAACCATTTATTTTCCTATAAATATAATAATCACCATTTTCTATAACAAATGTAAAACTTTGACCAGCCCAATTATCATTTATTAATATAATTTTATTAATTAAATCATATATATTATTAAATGAATATTCTCTTTCTGTAATTTCATTTTCTATATTTTCTTGATATATTAAGTGATTTTCATTATTTATTTTAATTGGCTGTCCTTTTAATCCACAACTAGTAATAAACATTAGAATTAATCCAAACATTTTTATATTAATAATATGTTTCATAATTATTTCTCATTTAATACTTTATATAAAATATTTAAATTGAATATATTAATTCCTTTCATTTATTATTTTATCATATTTTTTACCTTCTTCTTCCAACAATCTTATTTGACTGTTTTGCTTTTGTATTTCTAATTCTAATATTTCCTTCTGCATTTTCATTTTTGTTACGTCTTGTTGCCCTTTAACCATTTTACCCACAAAAGTAAATACAAATCCCATAAGCCCCAAAGCTCCTGCTACTGCGATTAAAGCGATTGATATTACACTACTCATCAAAATCTCCAATAATTTTATATATTATTCTATTAAATTTACTATTTATTAAATATTTAGTCAATATATAAAAATGTTCTAGGTAACCAAAAATACTCGAACAGGGTATTTTAAAGTTACATTTTGTTAGGTGATGGAACGGCGTACACCATTATTTATAAATCCATTTTGTATAAACTTCCAGAAAAGCCATTTTCTATTCCTAAAAATTCCAAATATAATGAAATCATTCCTCTATGATGAGCTTGATGATTAAATACATGGATTATTAATGGTTCCATTTTCTTTTTAATATTTGTTCCTTTTGAATCAGTAAATTCTAATATACTTTCCAAATCAT
>Ga0209755_10003755_pt1 | contig 18651 bp, 14 predicted proteins | sample TergutCo191P1_FD_187301 | JGI IMG/M metagenome (GOLD analysis project Ga0209755, IMG submission 187301) | Cornitermes sp. P1 segment gut microbial communities from Petit-Saut dam, French Guiana - Co191P1 (SPAdes) (version 2) | ecosystem: Host-associated > Arthropoda: Insects > Digestive system...
ACCTACGCCTACAGTGAAACGGTCGCTAATGTTATGGCGGCCATCCCACTCCTGACAGACGCTTACCCCACCTGTCCACTTCATTACCAACTCTTCAACTGCTCGTCACCCCTAGTGCCATCTACGTCTAAGTCTGGTATATGGCGTCCTCCCTTGAGGTAGCCTATTCGGACCAAAACTGTCCGCGTCCCTTATTTCGGCCATCTGCAGTACATATTAAACAGTCTTCACGTAGTGATCTGTTATGCCGTCTTCGTGATAGACATTTACGTCGCTGTTATTCTTGTACAGCTTCCAGGGTTCCCCCAGGTCACAGCGTGTCGTAGGTTTTGAATTTACTTTTCTGTTACTGTCAGAAATTAACTACGACAAATGAAATCCCTCAGTGTGTGATTTCATTAGTTTTGAGTTAGGAGGAAAACTGTAAAAGAGATAAGTGTGGTGCGTCTGTTCCATATTATGAAATTAGATTTTTGTACTCTTGATGGAGAACTCGAGCGATTGTGAGGGCTGATTTGTCATATTTCTGCGACCGTCTAGGCAGTGACCACTTTCTGCTACTTCTGCGCTGATGGTCGTTGTATCACCAGTACTTTTAGGGGTGTGAGGAGTGGAGTAGAGAGGGGAGGATTACCTATGTGTAGGCAGAAAGGGAACGATCTGCATGCGGTTATATGGAAACGTGAAGTTCGAGAGAAAATCTTTTGAGCAGAAGGTGAATACATATAAATGAGGAAATAGCGTATAAGAACTTACGTAACTGTACCAAAATCACGTAACTGAGAAACCTAAGGACCTTTTTATGTTACATAAAACGGCAGTGAGGAAACAAAAAAAAAAACACGCACACAAAAGGTTGAAGAGAAGGAGAAGAATTGAGGCCTGTTGTAAATGCGGACTAATTTATTATAGATTATGTAACATATTGTCAATGATACAAATTATAAATACAAAAATTATGTGTACTGGATAAGATCTGGTGTTGGCAGTCATATCCCTTGGAAATGTGTATTTGAAAGTGAACAAATAAATTTTATATATTATGTTATCAAAGGAAGAATAGTGGCCGACATATACTGACAGATAGCAAGTATCCGTACGTGTATGTTCCTTCAGTAAGTTTAATTTCCGTATAGCTGTCATTTATATTTGAAAGTCCTTGTATTTGATATAACCGCCATGACTGATTTTAAAATACTATATACCATAAGTTTGTTTAGTCGGTGAGGTCATGTAGTCTAGTAGATGGAGGTATTCTCGTAAACTAAAGTAGTAAACTTCGCCATACGAAACCTCATTTTATGAGGAGGTCATCCGACAGCGATGACCGCATGCTTCGAGAATCCAGAGACTTCGCTGGCTGCCGATCTGCCTTTCAACTTTTCTTCTTCTTTGCCATGACGCCGACTAATGTTCCAGAGGCACGGACCACTGCGGTTCCGTGGACAGAACACTAGCCTCGTTGTCTGATGGTAACGCACAGAGCGGACGTGTACGAAACATTCGCATCACCCTTCCACCAGACAGCTTTCCCGGACGGGAACCAAAACTGGTGCTAATCCATCTGAAATGCAACTCCGAGGCAGGAGATCTCTAATGCCACACATGGTTTAGTCTGTCATCTGTATTTTAACGTACTTATATAACAATGAAACAAACATACAGAGAATGAATTCTGAACTATAAATACGAGGGAGAGTCAAATGAAAACCTTAAAAGTGCGATAAAAATTCGAAACACAGTTCGATTGTCTTGTAAGTTGACAACAATAATACTCATGGTTTGAAGAGTGGCCGACAGGTGGCAATACGATGTAGGTGTGCAACACGACGGCGCAGTAGTAGTGTGATAATGGCGACCCCGCTTGCAACATGCACCAAAGACGAACAGCGTTCTGTCATCCGTTTTTTAAGGAGTGAAGGGGTGAAACCCATCGAAATTCATCGACGAATGAAAGTTCAGTATGGTTTTGTATGTCTGTCACTACAGCAAGTGTACGAGTGGACTAGGAAGTTCATGAACGGCATTAGTTCTGTAACAGACTCTCCTCGATCTGGTCAGGCACACCGAATAGTGACACCAGAGGGCACTGCAGCAGTTGAAGCCATCGTGAAGGAAAATCGCCACGTAACAGTGAATAAAATAGCCGCACATCTGGATATGAGTCATGGATCAGCACACCATATCGTCCATGATGTTTTGCAGTTCCATAATGTGTCTGCAAGGTGGGTGCCACGCCAGCTGACTGCAGAATTGAAAGAACGACGTGTTGATGACTGCCAGGAACTTTTGAAACGCTTTGAAGCGGAAGGTGATGGCTTTCTAGGAAGAATTGTTACGGGAGAAGAAACCTGGGTCCACTACCACCAGCCGGAAACCAAGAAAGCGAGCAAGGAATGGCGCCATACCTCCTCACCAGAACCGAAAAAATCCGCACACAACCACCTGCGGTGAAGATTATGCTGGCTCTCTTTTAGGATGAACGAGGGGTAAATTTGGAGCCCTACATGCCCAGGGGGAACACTGTGACCTGTGCGACGTACGCAGATTTCCTAAAGAATCACCTGCGCCCTGCAATCAAGTCCAAACGACGTGGACTTATGAGTACAGGTGTTTTGCTCCAGCATGACAATGCTGGGCCCCATACTGCCCATTCAGCTGTTGCAACAATCCAAGATCTGTCCTTCGAGTGTCTTCCACATCCGCCGTAATCGCCAGACCTCGTCCCCAGTGACTTTCACGTCTTTGGACCGCTCAAAGAGGCGATGGGAGGCAAGTATTTCAGGTCCGACGAAGAGGTGTAGCAGGCGGTGCACGATTGGCTGCGCTCTCAGCCAAAAGATTTTTTTTTTTTTCTGGAGGTATCCATGCACTTCCGAGGCGCTGGAACGCTTGTATGGAACGCAATTGAGACTACATAGAAAAATGAAGTCATTGTGTACCTTTGGTGTTCATTAAATTACGAGATAAAAAATATTTAAGGTTTTCATTTGACTCACCCTCGTACTTTAACCTTCGAAGCATAATGTGTAGTATGTATACCACCTGCTTTAACATTATAGACCCTAAAATTCATCCACACGGTGTATTTGTGTGCTGCTTATGATTCTCACAATAAGCAGGAACTCTTTCCCTAAGTAGCGTTAACCGACTTTTCGTTTAATGCAGGTATAGGGTCTTCTTTGAGGGTAGGATCTGAATATTTAAATATTATTTAGATGTGTTTCAGAGTTCATTTGCGAACTTAGTCCTTGACTAAGTTCTCAGATGTAATGTACACGAAGAACAAAAGATATATTCTTATTGACAGTGGGAATTCATTTTGAATTTCCCTTCTGAAAACAGATAAACACATGAGACTAGAACTAGGTTTTCTCTAAACATTATCTTTTCTGTGCTGTGACACTGTATATTTTGGTCGATACCAACCTTCGTGGGGAACGTACAATTATCTGCTGAACTGTACGGCGTCAAACTCAGAATTTTCAAATAACGACACACCGACTATGTCCATGTCAACGGACGCGATAGAACCATTCTTGTAATTTTTAGCCAAGCACTGTACAAGGCTCCCTGATGATCGATAGTCTGTGATTCGAAACATGTTAGAGCACTTTTAAATATTTTATAATTTTAATTGTATCTACATATTATATATTTGTGCATTTGTTGAATAATAAAGTGTTTAAGACACACTCACTGTTGGTGGCAAAAGTCTGCTTAAGCCATTTGTACCTGTTTTACAGTAAATCTTTCACTTATACAGAAAGGCCATTTATTTTAAACATTGAATGAAAAAGTCCACAATATCGCCCTGAATGATTGTAGCACAATCGCCTGCGCAACAGCCCGTTACTTGGCGTAACAAACTAGGAACAGATGTGTAAGCTACTAATACAGGCTACACGTATAGAATATTAAAAATGTTACCTGATATATTCCTAAAGTTAACTTACTGCCACCTAATATCTAAGACGCACAATTTGACTCACGAAAGATACTCATCAATACATATATTTGTTATACGACATATGTCTAGGCTGTAAGCCCTTCTCGCAGACTTCTAGACATTCTCATGAAGGTCAGCATTACAGTCTTCTGTGATGTGACGTGTGGCTTGATATATACTGACCTAGCGGAGGACCCTTTTGCAAAGATCGTCCTGCGTCTACGATACTGGATAAAGAGACGGGTGCAGGATGGAATGATAGAGTCCCGTTCGCGGTATGACCGCTGGTCCATTTAAAACACATTGGAAACAGTATGTACCAATGTGTGTATAAACCTACGACACGTCCATACAGTTCTCTTAGCTTTTTATTCTTTGCATTGTTCCAGTAGTGACGGACCATAAAGAGGCATTAGCGCTGTTGTTACATTTAATTCCAATGCAGCTCTTCTCTATTGTCTGGATATCTGCCGGTTCGTCATGCTTGCTTAAGGTGCTGTCAGCAGGAAGAAATGCCTGTATATGCCCTAAACGTTTTAAAAAGTATGTGAAAATTTGCGTAGTTTAGAAGGCAAGAAGTTCTTGCTGTCCGGCCTCGTTCGTACGCAAAATCACTGTGCAGCCTGCCTGTTCTGAATGACTTTCTGAACAGCTTTCGTTCTCGTGTGACGTCTAAGGTCAGGTTGCATTTACTGCAATGCCTTGTGATACACTGCACTTTCTAGTGTTGTATTTGATTCCGTCTCTAAAGCCCATACTGAGGCCTTAAATAATATCCATCTGCACGCACACCTTGACCAAAACCTTCTATTCAGGCCTATAAGGGGCAGAGAATAATTCCAGCACACAGAGGCATATAGCGCCACAAAGAATTATTATTTTATTGGAATTACTCGTAGCGCTTACTTGCTGAAAGTATTTGGGCTACAAATCACTGTAGTGACGACAGAGCCCTCGAAGACGGGGGTCAGTAACGTGCGCTGCACCATGTCCCTCTCTTGCGGAAAATACGTGAACATCGAAGCTACCAACCACTGAACCAAGACGGCAAACTAATTTTTTATACACGAACATGTAGTGATTATCCTCCCTGTACTTGGAATATTTTCGTGACAAGTTTGAATATTGTAAGTGAGAAGTGACAGTCGGAGCAGAAAAAGCATCAGCTTTGTCCTGACAGTTCCGAACAGTCCATGGTTGTTACAAATTTTCGTAATTAACTACAATGTGCTTGTGAAATATGTTTACAATAAGTTATGAGTCACAAGTTACAGACGAACAGTTTAAATATGGCAGTAGATTCGATTATGTTCATGTTGGCTAGACGTTTCGAGCAATTAAAGGGCGTTTAAAAATCTGTCGACGTGTCATTAAAAAGTAATATGACTCACGTTGTGTGCTCATCAAATTCTGGAGCTCCTAAGCTGAGAAGAGACTTGAAACATTAATAATTTGGACTTCAACGGATATTAGGGAATAAATCATAAAAAGATAGGCAATGTGCGTGTAAATGTAACATACAGGCGCATCCGCGCAATCGCTGTTGCAGTGGAAATAAGTATTACATATTCTGAGTATGTGTTTCTAGCCTTAGTTATCCAGCATACAATCACACGGGCCGTATATTTTATTGTCCTCTGTGGCCTGTCTGACTCTACCATATTTTTTTTCAAATTAATTAATAAACAGCGAGAATTTCGGGGGAAAAGTTACCGAACGTAAGATGAGTGTTTTGATTTTCTCTACAACTTTTGTCTGAAACATTTCTTATTCTAACAAAATTCAACGAGACACTATCATAAACGCACACAGGTCTTCATGTAAAGTAGCCGTTATTCTTGTCAGAATTTAATGAAACTTGAATTTTTAGGCAGATTTTCGAAAAATACTCAAATATCAATTTTCATGAAAATCCGTTGAGTGGGAGGCGAGTTGTTTCATAAGGACGGACGGAGAGACAGGCTTGACGAAGCTACTAGCGCTTTTCGAAATTTTGGAAACGCGTGTAAAACGGGTGCACAAAAGTGTTTTAAGAACAGTGTTCGAGAATATTATAGCACTTTTACGTAGATGGAAGTATGGATATTATGTTAACTGAGCTAAATTTTCTAGTTGACTGAAGATAAGCAGACATATTCTGAGATATTACATTTAATTGCTGACAACGCTAATCAAAACAGGCTGTCATGTGACCTTTACGCGTTCTATTGGATTTCCGAAGAGCGATCCTTTGTTAGTGGTCTGTCACAGTTTAGCCGCTGTATTTTTAACCCAGTAATCATTTTTCCCGGAAGTGTGTTAATAACACCTTTAATATAAAAATTGTTGATCACTAACCTCTAATTACACCCTTGTAGTTATACAACTTATCGAACTCTGATGCTGTGCAGGATAGCTGGCTCGATAATCTGCTGGCGCTAGCGAACGCAGTTCCCTAAGCTTGCGGTAATGAACCGGTTGTAATCGACTGCCTCTGTTGATGGCTTGCCTTTGTTTTTCTAGTTCTGGAGAGACCATAGAAGATATATTGATGATCTTAGAACAGTTGTTCAGAACAAGAGAAAGCTTGTATTACAAATGAGCGAATGCGAACTGAGTAAGTGGGTTTCAGTGTTTAAGTTGCCTTTTGAACAGTAGCTGCACACATTGCAGTAACTGCTTACCGTACGTTTATCACAAATGGCATGAAGACATATTTCTAGATATTCGAGAGAGCATGGCAGGTTTGACTTGATGAGTTTTTTTTCCTCCTTATCTCCCTTTCCTGTAGTTCCACCACGGACATCATATCGTCGTCCTCACCACCACCATTTAAGAGATAAAAAATATTTACTTTTTACGATGTCCAGCCTCAGCCGTCCAACAGTATCTCCAGAGTGTTTCTACAGTGTCTTGATCAATCGAGTTTTTTTTTAATAGCAGTGGTAAATATGCTCCTTCCATTTGGTGGACGTATCGGAACACGTCCAGTGCAAGTTTTGAATGTTTTACATTAGTTGTTTTGTTTTAGTTCTCATGCCTTGTCTTAGTTCATTCTTGCAAGAAGTCCACGTGTATTTTCAACGTTCTGTCATTAAATTTTATTTCAGAAACTGTAATTTTTGTATTATCTCATTTTGGCCTGTTTCACTATTGTGGACAGTGGATCCTGATTGGCCGAATTTCGTGAAACATGGACGCGTTTAGCTTAAAGCACTGCTTCGTAGATCCTTGGTCTGCCATTACTAGAAATACTCTTACTATTATGCGCCAAGACTGCAGCTGTGAAAATGCTAATTCTATAATATCGCAAGAAGACACGCGGCGCACATTTGGTTGAGGCATTCCGCTGGAAGTCGATTCTCGATTGTACCATTGGAATTTTTCATTGACATAATCCTACCGGCTGCACTGTGGACCTCGGGTCAAATCAGCTGGTGCGTAGGGCTGACGGACGTACCACCCTGATGTGATTCATCCTACTGGGACCCTCAAAGCCTGATTATTTTACCGTTTGTAATATCGCAACACAACTGCTGTCACTGCTCTGCTACCGCTGCAACTGAATTGATTCGTTGGCTCAAGTCTCGTGACATTTCATTGCTACATTGCTTCCACATCCATCGGCCGATATCAGTGGTAAATACATACTTCGTGTAGCCTTCAGTATTGTGTAGCTGGAGAATTATGAATTTGAAAAGATATGGAAGGAAGCCATTAGGGCCAAAATTTAATATTTTCCGGCGTTCTTCCCTCGGGTGATGAATGACCGATGTTCCTTTTCTTCAAGGTCATTGCGGATTTAGATACACTGTTCGCTGGTAGCTCATTGTGGTGAACAGGCTATAGGCTGGCCGATCTAGGGTTCGATTTCTGACACGATTAAAGGATTTTTCTTTTTTTGAAAGCGTCGAGACCGGCTGTGGCACTAACCCAGCCTCCTGTTTAGTGGGTACCGGGGTCCTTGCCCGGGAGTGAAGCGGCAAATTAACCACTCACCTCCATTTAGTACCGAGGTTAAGACTTGGTGGATCTGTACAGCTGATCCTTCTCTGTGCTCTCGTGGCACACAGAGGGAAGATGTATATTGGAGGTAGGTAGGTGCGTGCCATCACGGAAGACTGTAACCTTCATACGTTGGAACGTGTTTCAGCTCTTACATAACCCCTTTTGTGTATTTAACCACGTGGAGCAGAATCCTTTTTAGAAAGCTGATAGTTTCTCAGGTAATCGAGTAACTATTCTCATTTTATGGATCCTAAATATGCGTTACCACGTTCGCAAGAAACAGCCATCGTGTCCTGACCTGAGCCAGATAAATCCAGTACCTCTTATTCTTCTCGGTAAGGTCCGTTGTATTAACCATCTGCGGATGGGTCCTCCAAGATTTCTCTTTCCTACATTTTTTCACGTGTATCATATCTTTCGCCAACCTTACCTTTCTTGATTTCATCACCCTAATATTCGGCGAGAAGTAAAAATTGTGAAGCTCCCAATTAGGCGGTTTTCTCCAGCCCCCTGTTAGGCTTCCATCCCCCTTCTTAGCCTCACGTACTGCACTCAGCTCAACAACTTCAGCCTGTGTTATTTTGTCTATTTGAATATTTATTGGCCTTTGATATTGTTTCAGCGGGCAGGGAATTGGAAGGAGACTCGCGAGGGTACCGGAGTGCGGAGGAACAGGCTCGGGAACTCACCCGAAGTATCCGCAGGGAGGTGAATAAGCTGTCCGAGAAATGGAACGCCCTTATCGACCGTTCGGACCAATGGCAGCGGAAATTAGACGACAGTCTTGCGGTAAGTGAACCTTTCGAATCGACACCTGCTGTCACCGACCAAGATACCGTAGATGTAGATTTCCGAAATTCGGTGTGATTGTAGCTGGTGGAACGAAAATTGAATATTGTCGCCTTTGTGCTGTGACGTCATGCAGTGTGCTATAAAAGCACTGACGTTTCGGAGAAACAGTTTGTCATCTTCAGAGTTGAAGGCATAGTGTGGCCGCGTAAACAATGAAGGAATTTATATTTGAGCGTAGTTTTCCTTACGGATAGGGAATGGTGAGAACAAAGTTATAAAACCTACTTTCCCATTTCCAAGACAACTGCAGGGAATTCGGTTGAAAACTGGACCCAAACATGCGGCACCCTGGTGGAGCGCAACATTACTTATAGACCGCCAGGTTGTATCGCGGGACGGCCAGTTATCCTATATTGCTTCATTTTCTTGTGTTCATACAGTCGAATTTCATTTGCAGACGTGAATTGGTGTTCTATGAATATATGTACAATGTAAGACAGATGCTTTTATTCTGATGTAATTTATTTTTTGTTCGTGAATATGTAATGCGGTGTAATAGAGGGAATTTTTTTTGTGTTGTCTAATAGAAGGAAAAAATTCTACAAGAAAATGTAGCAAATATGGACGACGGTTTCCCGCTGTCTCAATTTCTTTGATATCAGTACACGGACTGGTGAACAACTTTCGAACATGACGTTCTTTGTATTTGAAGAAGCGACAGAAAACTTGACGTTTTCCGTTCGAAGGAACACTAGATATTATACCAGCGCGATTAAAGCCTCTGCATGAAATATGTAAGACGTTTATCGCAGGAAGCCAGTGTGTGAAAGCCATATGTATACGCAATCACAAAATTCCTTCCCTTGAAACTGCACAGACTTTCAGTTGTGCAAAATCTCTAGGAGGCAGACCGTGCTGCGAGGGTACGGTTTTGTAACTGGTGTTACGGAGCTTTGTGTTACAGGTAAAGTCGATCCTTTGTTAACTTATATTATAGTGACCCATGTGTTCACTTGAACCGTCACGATAATACTCATAACAGATGGTGGTTAGCGGATACCCCGAATTAATATGAACTCTCCGTTTCGTGACATTAAAATTTGTATGATGTGCTGTTAGTGTGATCTTCTTTTCGAACGCAGTGAATTCACAAAAATGCACTAGACAAATATCGCACTGTCTTTTGAAAATGTGAGTTATGAGGACAGAGACTTGGATTTCTTTCAGCAAGGTGGTGCAGTAGTCCACACAGCGTGCATTTCAATGGCTGTCATTCAGATCGTTTTGTGCGACCGAACAATGTAGTGTATTTGTTTGTTTATTTTTATAAGGTTCAGGAATAAAGACACGGTAAAATGCAGCACTGTAAAGTTTTGTTAGACAAGGATTTCGAACAGTGTTAAGTAGTGTCGGGGGGCTGGAGGACGTCATTTCCAACAAACACCTGATGCAACATGCAGTGTTATTTTATGAGTATATAATATCTAACTAACTCGAAGGGGCCACGCGGTCGCACAGTTGGTTTAGGCACTGCGCTACAAGCCGGAAGGCCGCGGGTTCGATTCCCGATGGTATCATTGGAAATTTTCATTTACATAACCCTTCCGGCCGCACTGTGTCCCTGGGGTCGACTCAGAGTCTAATCGAATTGATTGCCAGCAGTATTTCCCGGGAAAAAAGTCGGCCGGTGCGTAGAGCTGACAACCTTGCCACCTTCATGTGCCGATTGTCTTGAAATCTGGGAGCCTCAGCCTTCTGGAACCTTTGGGGCCTGTCCAGGGCTGTACAAGGATTGCTTGATATTTAAGTAACTCCATGGAGCAGAATTCTTCGTGAGAAGCTGATAGTTCCTCACCTAGTCAAGAAATGCATCTAATTTTCTGCAAACCTAAGATCTTCACCGTATTCAGAAGAGCCCACCACCTGTCCCTTTCCTGAGCGCGAATGTACAATTTAATGCAGTTTTTTAGTGCAGATTGTATGGGCAGGTTTGTAGGTTCTCTTATAGGGTTGCGCTCTCGGCTGTGTGTGTGTGCGTGCGTGCGTGCGTGCGTTCAGACCCGTTGTGTGAGTATTGTCACATAGGCTTGTGTTATCAAGAGTTTGACATAGCCGCGATATTTGTAGTGGTTGACGTACAGTTATGAGGGAGAAGCGTGTAGCATGCATGGAAGAGAAGGGATTCTTAAATTTAGGTATGGAAGTGTCCCCACGCGAGACCAAGGCTTAGATGGGAGGATATTAAATCGCGTTTACAAAAATAGGGTCGGAAGTAATGGGCTGGTTAATGCATTGCTCAATATAGGGACCAGAGGTGGGCTGTTGTGAACGCGATATTGGAGCTTCGTGTTGCATTAAATGTGGGCAGTTTCTTGAATAACTGAACAACTTTGTGTTCTCAAGTGGGATTCTGCTCCTTGATCGTAGTTATTCTGTCACTTAGTTAATCAGTTAGTCATTTAGGTCTACATAGTGTGTGAAATTTCCTATGAAAATAGAAAAGGTATTCAACTAAATCTAGCAAAGTTTGCTCAAATGCTAGGAATTTTATGCAGCACTTTTAAACCAACTTTGGTCCAGAATTTTTCAAGAATAAAAGTATTTAATGCACTGGATCTCCCTCATTATTGTTATATGGAAGCGAAATTTGGAAAAAGATTGATAAGAGTCGAGACGAAATTTTTCAGAAGAACGTATGGTTACACCCTTTTTTACCACAAAAGGAATGAAGAAATTTTGGAAGAATTGAAAGTAGAACCAGCCTAACTCGTGACGGATGATAATGATGATGATGACGATAATGATGATGATAGTGTATGGTGCGTTTGTGTTCTATCTCTGTACAGTTTGCAGTGACAACATTGTGGCCGTGCAAAAGTATTCCCTGCCTTCCGTTTGATGGCGATACCCAGTGCTCTGTTGGCAATAAGTATGACTAATTTGTATAGGTGTTTATCGTACGTAACTGTGTACTGAATATGAACACTTTTGTATTATGTGACTACGCTGTCAGTTGGTGAATGAAATGTGAGTATGGACAATTGGTGGGATGATACTGGTGGGAAAATAGAAAAACTCGGGAGAAAGCCTCTGCTGGGCTATTTTGTACACCACAAATCCCATTTGGATTGGACTGGGTGTAAGTATATGAAACATTGCTTGGAAAATATCATTTACCGGCTTGTCAGCTATGCGAATCTGAAATTATACCCACTATTTCGACAAATTTAATGCATGCAGCAAGTGTACTTAGGTAATGATTTTAGACAATACAAATAATAATAATTATTGTAACAACAATAACAACAGTAACAGTAAATGTGCAGCAGGGAAGTAGGCTTCATTAGTTGCATTCGTACCTGAAAGTCGTCATAGAATTAGTTGACGTGTTTTTAAACTGGTGTGTGTTTTGGGGACAGTTGACGTTGAATATACACGATACCTGCATGTTTTAACAGCTTGAACGGATTAGAACATTGGAATCGGTTTTATGCTTTGGTATTGTCAGGCGAAAATTGTTTGGTGGGCTGGAAATGTGATACTGGAGTGTGTTGTGAAATCTGGATCCGTGGTTCCGTGCTGCTGGTGAGCTTCGAACTCCCGATCCCGGAAACGGAAATCTCGAGCTCCACAGGAAACTTCAGATCACGGAAGGGGAACATTTCATCTGTCCCTTTTATTTTTTTTGCTGGAAATGCATAAATCGTGAGTGCTGCTGTGTGTTCCTGCCCGCACATTTCGTTTTCCAAATAATTCAAGGATTCCTGTTATCTCGGCAGAACAGTAGTCTGCTGTATTTTGCGGCCATGTATTCCTCTGACGTGTTCCCTATTAGGAATGGCTTGAAACAAGGAGACGCTCTATCACCAATGCTTTTTAACTTTGCTCTAGAGTACAACATTAGGAGGGTTCAGGTAAACCGGGATGGCTTGAAACTAAATGGTACACATCAGCTTTTGGCATATGCCGATGATGTTAATATACTGGGAGGAAGTATACATACTGTAAAGGAAAGTACAGAAAATTTAGTAGCTGCTACTAGGAAGATTGGACTAGAAGTAAGTGCTGATAAAACTAAGTACATGGTCATGTCGCGAGATCAGAATGCAGGAAGAATTCAGAGTGTGAGGAATGATAATAGTACCTTCGAGAGGGTGGAAGAGTTTAAATATTTGGGAACAACTTTAACATATCAAAATTCTATTGCGGAAGAAATTAAGAGCAGATTGAGATCAGGAAAAGCTTGCTACCATTCGGAGCAGAATTTTTTGTCTTCCAGGTTGCTATCCAAAAATTTAAAGATTAAGAACTATAATTTTGCCTGTTGTTTTGTGCGGGTGTGAAACTTGGTCGTTGACATTGCTGGAGGAAAGGAAACTGAGGGTCTTTGAAAACATCGTGTTGAGGAGAATATTTGGACCTAGGAGGGACGAGGTAACGGGGGACTGGAGGAAATTGCATAACGAGGAGCTAAATGATTTGTACCCCTCACCCACTATTGTGCGGGTGATAAAATCGAGAAGGAGATGGGCTGGGCATGTGGCGCGTATGGGTGAGGAGAGGGGGTTGTATAGGGCCTTGGTGGGGAAACCGAAGGAAAGGAGACCACTGGGGAGACCTAGGCGTAGATGGGGGGATAATATTAGGATGGATCTCCAGGCTGTGGAATGTGGGTATATGGACTGAACTGGGCTGGCCCAGGATAGAGACAGGTGGCGGACGCTTGTGAGTGCGGTAATGAACCTTCGGGTTCCATGAAATGCGGGTAATTTCTTGACTAGCTGCAAACCGGTTAGCTTCTCAAGAAGGACTCTGCACCATGGATGTATTCCGACTGTATTATATTACCAAAGTAGGATAATTGTGAATGATGAGCTGGGAACCATTTAGAAAGGCTCCGTCATCATCTTACTGAGGTAATGTCTGGGTATTCGCCTGTAGGTTCGAGAACCTCACAATAAGTCCAGGCCGAGATTCGAACTATGTAATTCCCGAATACAGGGTTAGGGCGTTACCGCTTAACCAGCCTGCTCGTTGAACCCTTCTTGAGAAGCTATGGGTTGCTTAGCTGGTTAAAACTCCGTACCTTGTGTAGTACCCACAGTTCAATTACCATGTTCTTAAGCGCCCTCATTCCATATACCATCCCGTATTCTGTCTTACGACAGGTCCATAGCCAATTCGCCACAGAGGGCAATCTAGTGCTTCCTCTTTCAATTTTCAGTATCTTCTCGTTTCCTTAGTCATCCAATTGCCGCTTACATATTCTTCCTTGTCTTTCCGTCCCTTTTTTATGTCTGTCCTTTAATAACGTGTTTTACAAGCCCATTCGTACGTAAGGTTTGACTAATCCAGTTAGCCTTCCTTCTTTCTGTTTTATATACAATGTTGTTTTCCTCCTTGACTGTGTAATACTTTATTTTTCAAAAGATCAGTCCAACTGTTCTCCATCCCTTCAAGGAGAATTTGGTCTCCTTTACTTAACATGTACATTAAATACGTGTACCGGGTCGGGTAAACAGCATTTCATGCCAAACATTGTTTCTTCACTTGCCAGATTCTTTTTTCTGTGAAATTAGATGTGCTTTAAAATTTAGTATTCAACAGTTTTTCGTTTGTGGCTACAGAATTTTGGTATTACCCAGTAATTTTTTTATAACACGTCACCCTCTCAATTTTACATACCAGGATCACAACCCTGTCAAAATATTTTCGCACAGTCGCCGTTTCATATGATTTTGAGGCCATAAATTTGCTGGTGCTAGTTTTGCTTGGACCTCGCGTGTTATTGAATACGTGCGTCAAGTTCCTGTTACCGAAATTAGGTTACCGATTGTCACGGCAGGGTTCTTTTAGTCTCTTCATTGTTTGAATTGAATAGAAATGACGGAAGGACAGACACAGATCTCCACTAAGGTTGCTAAGGCAAACAGTACACACTCCAGGCTTTCCGAAGTCGCTGACTGATACTGTTATGTTCTAACTCCTGCGTCTTTATCTTATCCAGTAGTGTTTTTTTTTTTGCGGTTTCTTGGAAGTTATTTAAAATGCTACAAAATTAATTTTAGGCCCCTACTCCACTTGGCCACATGTGAGCATTTCTTAATACTCGATTCTGGTTAATAATGGTTATGTTTGTATTGATATGCCATCATCTTAAAACACTTTGAATTACGTCAGCCGATTTCAGAGTGTTTAAAAATTGACTGTTTGTTCCTTTGATGGAGAAATCTTTGCGGATTTCCATTCTTTTTCTCATGTGAAAAGCTTGTTGCTCTCCTGCACTATTTTTGTAACGGTGAAAAATACTTTTTTCTTGTAATTTTAATGTTGTAGCTTCCTGTTTACGGTGTAGAAATGCGGATAAATTTACCAATTGTAAACAAGTTAGCTGTGTCATAAGTATTGTACTTTGAATTGGATCGATCGGTTGGGTACATGAGTAGAAGTCATGGTGTCTAGAGATGAACCAGATGCCCTCTTACGTTTATTTTGTGGAGGAAACAGCGTAATATTTCAAAGTCCTAGCCCACTACTCTCCACGAAGGAAGATCCTCGAGCAGAATAGGCGCTGTCCCAGCAGAAACTCGAACCTGGTGCCTCCCAGTAATACAACAGAAACGTTATTGCTTCAGCGAATCTACTTGGTGACGTTATGTTAGCGTGGCTTTTGTAGCAGTCTTTATTAAGACACTTATCTTACATCGCCGACGTAATCGGATAAAAAGTAAATGAGAATAAAGGTGAAGCCGTCCCTCTGGATCGCCATTAAGGGCGTGAAAGTATCGCTGCACTATTCTTGACCGAGACACTAGATGTGAGTGGTTTCCTTCACAGCCTGGCCACATTACTCCCGAAGAAAAGAGTCCCCGGTACACACTGGAGGCTGGATGAAGTCGGTCTGGATGCGTGGAAAAGATGGACATGTATATTGCCTCCATCTTGAATCGAACCACTATTTCTCGATCTTCCAGCCTATAAACTAAACTCTAAACCGGCTGAGCTATTCCAGCTGTTATATAATTAATTAATTAAAATACGTTCTGGTGCACGGGATGCTAAAGTTTCATGAATTAACCAAATTTGTGACTGAAATCGTACCGTAAAAATTCCGGCACATTTGCTCCGCTTTTTAATTATATCCAGCTTAATCCTTTCAGACAAACAGCTTTCCACCAACGGTATGTACTTCACTTTTTCTACTTTTTTTCCCCAAACTCTTTCTCCCCCGTAAGCGCGCGAGTTAACTCTCAAAATGCGCACAGGTTTTCGTATAAAGTGCAGTGTTATTGTTTTCCGATTTTAACAAAAATTGACATGCAGAAAAATGTCAGGAAAACGCCCTAATATCAGATTTTATGTACGTCGTTTTACAGTATTGCAGTCGTTACAGATGTGGGTCTCAGGAATCGGCAGACATGACGAAGCTATTGTGCGTCCTTTGCCGCTGCTTCTCAGCCAGCAAGACAAAAATAAATGCCTGCAGAAACTTGCACCCTTCTGCCGGCAAGACCGGTGCTGTGGCATGCGTGTGACTTCGCTCTGTGTCATTTACCAATCCGAGTAATATCGAAACATAGGTGTACCCTGAAAATGGAGGTGACAGGATTCTACGAAACGTTGGCACCTACCTACCAGCGTATACTGCGACAGTGTTTCTGTCTTGAATGTGACGCCGTGTATTCTGGTGGAAGTGTGCAGCGTCAAACCACAGGAGACCGCAGTGTTAATTGTGGTCCTCGACCCTACACTCTACTGCTAATATACATTGCAGTGAGAAATGACTGCATACCGGGTGCGTGTACTGGTTAGACTGCGACACTTCGAACGATACGATGCGTGTCTAACGTGAGACACGTTGTCCAAAAATATGCAAAATTTGTTAGTGTGATTTTTTTGTGGAAAGTAAAGTAGCAACATGGCGGCATGGCGACAATGCGAAATATTTCTTAAACTTTCGGTATGGTGGCTGTGAGTAAGGAATTTGGTCCGATGATGGACAGGGGGGGGGGGGGGGGGGGGGGGGGGGGGGTGGCCCTTTACTGGTTTCTGGAGTATGGAGCCCTAGGCAAACGATGCACTGTACGCCACCGACCCTCAGTGCAAAACTTTGCTGAGGTTTTTGGCGAACAAAGAAGGAATTCGGCGATCGGTGAAACATTGCAACACTCAATAAGCGCACAACGCGTAGGCGAAGGACTGTGTAATTTAAACGGCCTTTAATTATTTAAAATTTGATATGTTCCCTGGAATTTAGCGTCCTATGCGGCATCCATGTTCGCCAGGCTGACCGCACGGCTTTGGAGATAGGTTAGAAGCATTCCTAGATGGTATCATTAAAATTCTATTCGTAAATACACACAAATATGGCGATAGTGTGAAACTTAGAGCTCCTATCCAACGAATTTAACGTAGATAAAAACATCCATCCGCATTTACTTGTAAGTGGTTCGCACGTAACATAAAATACAACACAATAGCAATACTACTACTACTACTACTACTACTACTACTACTACTACTACTACTACTACTACTACTACTACTACTACTACTACTACTACTACTACTACTTCTTCTACTGCTACTACTACTACTACTACTAATAATAATAATAATAACAATAATAATATTGGACCTCCGTGGTACTAGGAGAATTCGTCGAACTACGCCCCCATTTTAGACAAGTAGCTGTATGAATTCTGCCCATCGCCCCGTGTTGAGAGAAGTTAGAATGGACGCAAAGCAGATGTCAGATGCTGGGTGGGCCGGACACCATTTATGCAGTTCCCTGTGTAATGGAGCGGAAGACCGTGCTTTGGCGGAGGAACACCGTGATACGAGTGTGTGAAGAGGCACATTACCGTAATTCACATGTGGCAGTCATTCTAGGTCTCGAGTGTCGAACGGTTCTGTGGGTGCGGCCACAAGAGAGAGTGAATAAGGAGGGGGAGGGACCGTGTTTGAACTGGTGAGTGGGCGCGTTGTTTTCGGTTGAAGCTTAACTCCTTAACAACACAATGGCGACAGATAAAACATTTCAGATGAAGTTTTTAGTGGACATGAGAAACAGGGAACGCTTGAAACCCGTAGTACAATGGAAATATTAAGTAAACAAGAAACGGAATTTATTATTTCTTCCTCAGAAAAGGTAGAAGAAAGCTGTCGTTTAATTGGCTACTGAACAAGCAGGAGTTCCTGTCGCTGTAAGTACTGAATAACAATTAAGTTTATGAAAATGTTTATTCATTTGCAGTGCGATGAAGAAAACGGTCGTCTGGGATATGACGCCGTGTATATTGCTGAGTAGGTATTAACGTTTTGGCTACCGGATTCCTCTGAAGCTGGAGCTGTGTAGCAACCTACAGGGCTTTATATTCCAGAATACTGGAACCTTTAACAGCATTGCAATGAGAGCCTTAAATTTAGGTGCCGTTGCACGAAACATTTGCGAAAAATGTCGCTTAACTTCTCAGTGTCTGTACGTTAGCATGTAACAACTCGAGAACCAGGAGATGGATTGTTGGAAAATCTTCGGAAATCAGAACAGAGAACCTTCTTTTAGAGTTGTCAACAGCACCAAAAGACAATGGTGACGATTAAAAACCAGTTAATAAAGAGCTAAAAGACCATTTACTCTTGAAGCCCAAACATTATGTACAAAACCTAGCAGTAGATGTCGAAACGGCCTCGGTTACTTCCGGGAGTTGCTAAACGTATTCATAATTTAGAAATAAAATATAGTACAAGCCTTAATTGCATGTCAGCTCACAAATAATGAAAAATTCTGCTAAATGTAACGTTAATGGATCCAACATTTTGCATTAACCCTTTCACGCCTAACGACCCATATAGGGGTCGTACCGCACTGCTAACCTCTAAACGTTGCATTTTATATATTTATTCAGCAAATATAGGTACTG
>Ga0209755_10003756_pt1 | contig 18644 bp, 15 predicted proteins | sample TergutCo191P1_FD_187301 | JGI IMG/M metagenome (GOLD analysis project Ga0209755, IMG submission 187301) | Cornitermes sp. P1 segment gut microbial communities from Petit-Saut dam, French Guiana - Co191P1 (SPAdes) (version 2) | ecosystem: Host-associated > Arthropoda: Insects > Digestive system...
TATTCTACTTTCCATTCTCCTTCATCCATTTGGGTAGCTGTTCATCTCAGCCTTTGGTGAGTGTTTGCCCTTTTATAGTGTGCTTTTTACTATTTTATAAAACCTATCTTTAAATAGTGGGCAGCATCCAGAACGAATTAAAAGATTTTCTATAGAAACCTACGGGAAATCACGTTTCGGCTAACGAAAATTTCGGTTAACGAATGTGATTCCGGAAAGAATTATCTTCGTTAGCCGAGCTATCACTGTATATATAATGGAAAAAACAAACATGGAAATAAAAATAATGCAAAAACGTTACAAATATGTCCATGCAAGCTCGTTTCGTGGGATTACCGTGTGCAACAGGCAACTGATTTCGTCCTACAAGCAACTCGCTGCCAGAGTTCAAGACGGGCACGCTGTAATGAAGCGTTACTCTATCCAACAGGTAAGCTGTGTCTTTGCCGCCTCAACTTCAGAAGGACGAGCTTCTTGAACTATCAGGATATTTGAATGGTGAGACTTTATCACATGTTCTCCGAGATCACTAGCCTGTACGTCCCACGATTACTTCTTGTGGGCCTGTGCCGTATATGGGTGTGCTGTCCAGGTGGCCAATTTTGTGCTCATGTAGTGGATCTGTCGCACAAGGAAGGAGCGCATGCAGAAACTTACCTAACATGCCCCCCGCCCCCTACCATTAACTATACCGGTAGAGAGAAAAGAACCTCCTAACCAAGGCCAGGGAGTGACTTTCTGGACAAACTGTACATCATGATTTGCTGTCTAGTCTCGTCGATTAGCAAGTAGCCTTGCAGATATTCAAGATGCCATGCCATGTTCCAATTACTTCATTTCTTTCGTAAGTGCTCTTGGCCTGAGAATTACCATTTCATCTATGTGACCGACCTTTGACATGAAGGACACAAGAGCTGATCTACATCCTTGCAGATTACTAACTAAACGAACTCTACGGGCCAGGATTGTTACTGACAAGGTAGCAGTCGATCGGTTGGCAGATAATTCCGTGCCTTGTATGGAGCCCCAACGTTCTTGTAGAGTTCACGAGCCCGTCAAAGGGCCCAATACTGAGCCAAACACATCCAAATCACATTCTCCATCCTATTCATTTGAGATCCATTTTAATATTGTCCCCCATCTATGCTTAGATCTTCACAGTTGTATAATTATTTCGGGTTTTCCAACCAAAACCTTGTATGTATTTCCTTTTTTCAACATTTGTGCCCCATGTCCCGCCCATTTCATCCTCTATAATTTTACGATCCTAATAGCATTTTGTGACAGATGACAAAACCTGACAAAAGAAAGCAAGTTAAAGGGCAAGGTGTATATGTGGAGATAATATTAAAATGGACCTTACAAAAGAAGACAGGTTAAAGGGTAAGGTGTATACGTGAAGATAATATTAAAATGGACCTTATAGGAACGGGATGGGAGAGTGCAGAGTGTATTCATCTGCCTCAGGCAACGGACCAGTGCCAAGCTCTTACGAACACGGTAGTAAAATGCTGAAGAACAGTCAGCTCCTCAAGAGGAACTGCTGCACAGAATTTGTTAGTCAGTCAGTTAGTGAGTCAGTGACTCAGTCAATTAATTATATATTTAAACAGTTCTTTATATGCAATTCAGCAAGGAATGCTTTGAAAAGGGTTTTTGTGTACGGGGTCCTATATTGTTTGCTACTAGCATGAACAATATTGTGCACGATGTTCAGGTATGGTGCATTTTTGAGATATATAGAGTGAATTCAAGGGAAAAAGGATAAAGAATAATTGACATATATCTTAGCTACATTACTAATAATGCTTTGTCAAAATTATGGGAAACAAGGAAACAAGAAATTTGAAGTAAAGAATGGTACATGAAGCGAAGTTTATATTCCATTACATATCTTCAAAAGCTTCCAATGGCTTTGCAGAAAATGAATATAAAAACTGCTTGTGAATAAATCCAAACCAGATATCTTTCTAGGACATAAGGAACCCATATTAGTGCTGATTCCAGACACAAAGTAAACCAAAATTAGAGCCACTGCTAGCATGACACATTGAAGCCCACAGACACATAAACCTGTCTATTACTGATTGTTATCATTGAGGAAGCATATGAAATAACTTGAGAAATGACGAAATGCAAAGACATTTGAGAAATTATTGAAGAGAATTTTAGTACGGCCTCTAAAATCCTAAGAAATACATATTCAGCAAAAATAACCTAAGACATGAGAACTGAATTTCTCACAGTGGTGAGTATTAAAATAATTTTTTGTAAGATATGTCATAGTTTGGTGGTAAGTATCAGCATTTTGGAGAAACCTGATACATGCAGCTGAAATTCTGAAGATGCAGGCAGCAAATTCCTCCAAAATATCTGTACCTGTCCACCATACTACAATACATCCTGTACACGAAGATCACTGTCAAGACAACCAGTCCCCTGTAGAAAAATCTCCTGCCCTCATACTAAGAATACTAAGAAGTATCATCACCAAGAACCATCAAATTTAGGGTATAACGTTCTCCATTAATATACAAACAAATAACTACAATCAGGACTTGTTTTGGGCCAGCTTGAATATAAATTCTGAACAAAGGGATGGATGAATCAGTCTCATAAATTTATTGTTGTCATTGCTAAGAGTGACAGCCTCCATAGGATTCAGAACTTTCTTTCAAACATATTGAATGACAAAAGATTTTGAAATTCACAAATATCACATTGTATGTCAAATTTCTGTCTAAATGAACCCTAAATGCTCAAACCCACAGCCTTCCCAAATATCTTGGAGCCATCTCAAAATTCTAGGTGCTAGAAGGGTGATATGAAGCAAGTTCCACACAAATATTCACACCACTGTTCAAAATTTTGTCATCAGGTAACCTGCTGCCCAGAATTTGTCCACCTGATGTAAGTAAACAAAGCTTTCTCCCATTAGGACAGGTAATCTAACCACACAATTTAATAATTAATCTGACAGACACAAAACAAAATTGTATGTCAAAGAAGTCTCCAAGAATTAAAAACAGTTTGTGTACTGCTTCTGCCAGATGTTAACAATTTGAACATTAACCCCATCCATAAAAATGACAAAAAAATCTTAAAGAGTTTGAATGTATCTATGCAGAATACTCATGCTTTTAATCAAAAACAATACACCTACAGTAAAACACTCACATTAAAATAATGCACTGCTACATATTATGTATTATTGTGACTGTTTCCATATCTGTAAAGATCTAACGGAAGGTGAATAAATATATGATAAAATGAATATAGCTTTTTAACTCTTACACTGACAGCAAACAGCATTTACAATTCTGTTTGACTCAAATGTAAACTGTCTAAACACCCCCACTTACTAACTTACCATGCATGTGTATAATATCAACTTTTGCACTTAACTACCTAACCAGCCACGTAATTCCATGCAGTAGAATACTTCTTACTTCCATGGAAAAAATCCTGCTTGAGAACCTGTAAGTCCTCAGCTAGCCGAGAATTCCCCCCATTTTACGGAACTCGAAGGTTCATTACCGCGTACACAAGAACCCGCCAGTTTTCCTTATTCTAAACCAAATGAATTCGTTCCAACCACATCTCTTTCAGACCTTTTAACATCATCCTCCCATCTACATCCTGGTCTTCGAAGTATCTCTGTATCTGGTTTTCCCGCCAAAATCGTGTCTGCTTTCCACTCCATACGTCCCACACGCATCTTAGCGTCCTTGACTTTACGGCCCCAGTATATGGTACGGATTACAAACCGTGGAGCTCAGCAGTATGTAATCTGCCCCAAACTCGTTATTCCCACTATCCTAGAACGGCACCACATACACTATCCGGTATGGGAAACGAGCATGTAACTCAGGGTACCCAATTCTGGCAATAAGTGATGCGTTTTAATTTTTGTTGGGGTTTCACAGAAGCTAAAGGTGAGTCGTATGTAGTGGGTTGATTATGAATTGTAACAGGGAAGAAAATTTATAGTTGTAATCATTATGCGTTAGTATAAATTCAGTTAACCGCTTAGAATTAATTTTTTGGTATTGTTTGTAGAGTTGCAGTGCCTGGCCACGTACTCGAAGAAGATCAAATCTTATACATGGTATAAATTGTCTCTGATCCGTGTTGTAAATGTTTGCAATGTGGTATTTAGGTTTAAGGCTGTGTGTTTTTCTTCTGAACACAATTATCGTGGTTATTGAGACTCCTTTGTATTTCAATTAACCAATTTCTTCATGTGTTTACACATATTTGATATATGACATTTTTCTGTGAGGTTAGGTTAGATGAGAACAATTTAAGTGGTTAGTTTCTTAGTATTTACCAAGGAAACATAAGTAAAACACATTCTGAGAAAAGTTTATTACAGGATGATGTCATACAGACGTACGAAAGAGGCTTACACATAACGTTGAACAACCTGGACGTCCTTAATTTGTCTTTCACGCCGTTGATCTACCAGTTTCATGCAATAGGAGTGCATAAATCTAAGTTTCTCTGCCTCAACTAGTGTTGAGTTGCAGTTGGGTGCTCGAATATGTAGTTCGTTGTGTTTCCTGGATTTTACTACAATATTGTCTGTAAGGTGTATATTTACGCGGATACATATTTACCATTGAAACTAAAAGTAAATCCACGCAGTAGGGTAAATGAAATTCACTGCCATCGACGGGTATGAAATAATCGGTACCGATGTAACATTCAGAACTCTTAATGCTGCAGATTGTTGATTTCAGGCTGCAGAAAATAAATGTGTAATTATTCCAATAAATTTGATGTGGCATACCTAAACTTTACAGCTCAGCCTCTGATGACAGCAGATTTCCTTCACTTCCATCTAATATTTCTTTATTAAAAAATCCAGGGGCTTAGTAGACCCAAAAGTGAGTTTTGTTGTAACTTATGATCTGAGTGCATTATTAATCTCAAACATTTCTTCAGTTTGTACATTGTGTTTTTTCTCCCAGGTGTATTAATTTGAGTTAGCCATAATGACATCTAGAAAGAGAAGTGGCTCTGGTTCAAAAAGACAGCTAAAAGAGAAAGTTGTACAGATTTATGAGTCATTCTTTAAGGTGAGTAAGGTTTAGCAATTACCATAACTTGTTTTTCAGTTGTATTCATTCACATTTGTATTAAAATTATAACATGATTCAAAGCATCCAAATATAGAAATTGATGCTTCATTACAGTAGTTAACAGCTTAACTTCGTTTGTGGAATACCCATTTGTAACTATTAGGTGAGATAACTGTCACCCTGAAGATTTTCATAATTTTTTCAGCCTGTCAGTTTACTGTTAGGTCATATTCATAATGTACCCACATTATGGAACAATGTTCCCCAAGTGTTTTGTTGAGGTGTTATACCCAATAATACAAATTCACATTATGTTGGAACTAACTGTAAACTGCTATTTGAAGTTACATCAGCATGATATGTCTAAGCTGGTTCTGACATTTTGGAGAAGCATACGTTATACGGAAATGGCTTGCTGCCTTGCGTAAAATCACTGATTGTAAAGTGTGTGCTGACAAATATTTGGTCATTTTTTGCAGTTTGTTTCTTGTTAACAGAAGACATTTAAGTGTACTGTAGATCTAAAGGTTTGTGATAATTTTTTTGGATTTCGTGATATAAGAATAGTCCTGGATATGTCTTGAGTTAAGGTTGTATCTACACAGTGTGTATTTTAAGTGTCTGAAAGTAATATGCTGGTATATCAGCATTAAAAACAAGGCTACTCCTTTCAAATTGTAGCTTATATATTATTATTTCTTTCACAGGGTGAAGATCCCTCATTAGGAAACCCAAACTTTTGGGATGAACTGTTTCTTCTTAAACCAAAAGTAAGTTGAAACTGGTTGTTGTACATTATGGATATGATTATTTCCTTTTATCTATTTTGCATGAAAGTAATATTAAAACTTTACTTTTTTAATGTATGTTATGTTATTGGTGGTTTTTTTTTAATCAGTTATTCCATACATACCTGGATAGTTAATTTCAAGTATTGTATATACCAGAAAATGTGGAAAAGATAAATTACAATTTTGTGTCTCATCAACAGATGTGATTATTGTGTTACATTGTTTGACACTAAATATCTGCTACAGTTAATATGGCATCATCAGTCTGTTCAAACAATTTTGTTTTAAGAGTTTGTATTATGTCATTCAAAGTTAGTTTCCCTGAAAATGATCACTGTTGGTTTTGTTGTTCAGAAATTTACCATTTCTGTTGTGTTATGTTCAAGGTTTCCAGCCTGGAAGCAGAAATTCAGAAATTAAGTGGAGAACAGCTGGTAGCGTTAAAGGACAATATAAGTACTCTGTTCAAGCACTGCATTGCAACTTTAGGACATGAGCATCATATACGCGTTGTGTATGCTTTGCAGGTATTTGTAATGTTTTGTGCATTAATGTGCAGGATTTAAGCAATAGGATGAGATGGTGTACTGGATTTGCTTGGTACAGGATAGGGATCAGTGAAGACTGTAATAAACCAGGTGTCACAACATATGGGGAATTTGTTGAGTAGTGGAACAAATGTCACAAGTATTAGTATCTATAAACATTTGTTATATGTAGTCTGATTTGTATAAAAAAATCTATGAATCTGTTTTCATGATGGTAATACACACCCATGACAGAAATATTTGACATACCATGTATAGACAATAAAGTAATAAATATATCTGTGTAATCCACAGTCTAGTACAATTTAAAACTTAAATTTCTACAACATTTGTGTCATTTTACTTATTCCCATATGCTGTGGTGTAACACTACTTGATTTTTATTATAAAGAATGTGTCGTACATGCATAATATTTTTAATATAATTGTACTGCATTGTACTAATATCAAAATGTGCTGTTGTTAAATATTTTCTATAAGGAATTTATTTTTTCTTACACTCTTCCCCTGGCATTGGTTTTTTCTGACCATATGGTCACTTTTAGTTTTTTTTACCAACTCTTTCATAAAAGCTGCATAATTCACTTATCAGACATGTACTGACCAAAGATAACACATGTTCACATGGTAATTCCCATGACTGTCATGTAGTTATATGTATTATTTATTAAATATACTTATTCTTAACACATTTAAATGTCTTTATTAATATCTAATCTTATAAAATTTGTAATAAGTTACTTGCGTAGAATAAACTTCACATATCTGCAGCAATTATTTAAAAAAAAATAGACATGAAATTAAACCTTTGAAAACAGGAATTATATGCACAATATTTTGCCATTAATATGCAGAGAAAAAGTTAATCACTAAAAATACTGTAATGGAAAAATATGCAGTGTGAAATATGTTGAACTAATTGATTTTTCTTGTTTTTGAAAAGTAATAAAATTTTTGATGTAGTGCTGTACCATCTTCATCATAAACTGGTGAGTTCTGGTGACTGATATTACTTGCTGTTTCATTCAGATACAGCCAATACATAGGTGTTATCTCTAACAGAAATTCGCTACATGCTTCAGGTTTGGATGCCATTATCATGTGAGTATCCTGCTACAAGTGACTATGGTTGAAATTAGTCTTTTTCTGATATTGAATAGATGATACTTATAAGACATGAATGATAAAAATGTGATAAAAGTAAATAAAATGTCACCAAAAAAAAATTTTTTTTTGTGTATTCCTAGCAACATTTTGTATACTTTGATTACTATTATCATTCATGCTTTATTAATACCATCTATTAAGTTTGTGAAAATATGTGCTTTCCAGTTGCAGTATTGTTTTTAGTTGAATGTTGGCATAATGACGGCATCTAATGCTTAAACAGTAGCAAATTTTTGATATAAATGACATCCATATATTGATTGCATTTGGCTGCAATATTTACTGATTTTTAGCTGTATACAGTGTGATGCTAAAATACCGAGTTCCACTCACAGAGTTTGAAATTTGTGGTTGATGTGTAGAACTTAGTTTACTTCAGGGCAGCACAGTTTTTGAATAGAAGTTCATAAGCATTATGGTTTTGTTTCCAGACACTTTGTGCTGTTATCCATAGCATCTATAAAAAAACTTCAGCAGAATTTGGTTTTGATGTGATCAACATCCTCATGGGGTTTGAAGTTGCTGATCAGATGATGCAGATGTTGCTAGATCAATGTAGTAATTTTTTAACTGGTAAGTGCAAAGTGAAACAAGTAGCCACTTTTCTACAAGCTTGCTTTAACATTTTTGGGACTTATGTGACAGAGTTATATTGACTATCTGTTTCAGGTGAGTATCCAACTAGTCTCAAAGCCCTCTGCCTTAAGCTTCTGCTGGTACTGGTGACAGGAACTGACAATGTGAGTCAGAACACACTGCTGGAATACCTTATGGTAAACATCATATTTGAAGCCCTCATACAGGTTAGTTTTTATACTGAAACATATATTTTTTATGAGCTTGAATTTGTATTTCCCAACCCTGATACAGAACCAATATGTTTTTACCACAGTTTGTTGCAGTATGTCAAGGGTGGGTGGGCTGGGATAGCACAGTCAGTATAGTGACTCACTATGGGCTGAATGGTTCAGGGATCAAATCCCGGTTGGGGGCAAGATTTTCCACACCTGTCCAGACCAGACCTGGGGTCCACCCAGCCTCCTATACAGTGGGTGCCAGGTCTTTCCCAGAGGTAAAATGGCTGGGGCATGGCATTGACCACCCACCCCCATCTAGCGCTGAGGTTAAAGAAAGAGTAGATCTCTACCTCTACTGCCAATCTGGTCCTTCATGGCATGTTCTTGGGTGAACTTTCCATTACCTCTAACCATTATATCAAGGGTGGTTTTGTGTGTGTGTGCACACGTGCTTGCATGCACGCACACCTCCCTTCCCAGAGGTTGAGGATATGCATGATGATCATTCATATCATGTGGGATGTCAACACCTTGTCCTTGAAGTGTCAGTTTGACATGGCTTGACATCCCAGAAGACTTGAATCTTGAGCAACACTGCTGTGAGAACCTCAAGTTTTGCTGTCTGTCACAACTTTTAGCAAGCTGAAAATGTGTTGTGTTATATTCTAGTAAACTTATACATGGAAGGCAGTTGGCCATGCAGATATCAAAGTACTATTTAAAACTACTGCCAAAATTACACTTGTGTATATTCTTTTACCCTAAGGTCTGGTCTGTATACTAATAGTGAGAACTCTGATTCCACATTGACCTTCTATTCTTTTTTATGTGCAGTTGCTTAATGAACCTGCAAACAGAGCACAACATGGCCATGATGCTGTCTTGTTGCTGACTCTCCTTGTGAACTACCGGAAGCATGAATCAACCAATCCGTATATTGTAAAGCTGTCTATTCTGGATGATGAACTCGCTTTAAATGGATATGGCCAGGTTGTTATATACAATCAACAATGTATATGTATGTATGTATATATATGTGTGTGTTAAAGGTTGGAAATTAAAGAAAACTGTTGTACCTTGTTCTTTCACCTCTTATGAATATCATCACTATTTGCAAAGGCTTCACTAGTACCATAAAACATTTTGAGCCAAGGCTGCTATTTTAGTTGTGGCATTTAATCAGACGTTTACAAGATAAAAAATCACACACCACCAAGACAACAGAAATTCAAATTTTGATCTATAAATGCTGAGGCATATAACATGTATGCTTCTGATAGAGGAATGTGGTGGTGCTCATGCCCCTCCATTATTAAATTAAGAAAGTACACATACTTTAATTAATTTATTAATGAATGTTAATGCAAGTTGTGTGTGAAGGGTCATTATAGTTCAGACAGTGCCTGCCTGGTACAAGGGTTTATCTTCTGCTAGGAATGTTTGTATATATCTCTCTTGGCAGACACATTCAGAATGGCTCTCTGCACTATCCCTTGTATGCAATGTGTACCAGTTACTCTTCTTTTGGGAGTGAAGCAGCTAAAATGTGAAGCTGTTCACTCAGCTGTACCAAATGTTGAGGTTAAGAATTTTGGAGCTTCATTTCCAACTGCTTGTTTACTTCACAGCATGTTAGGCGGAATTTATTTTTTATGTCTTTTCCTCTACCGTGGTTATGTCTGTCATTACCATGCATTGGACTAGACGATGGACTGTATTTACAATTTGCAGTCATATGTTGCCATATAATTAGTTTTCACATATGTAGGCCGTTTCAAACTACCTTTCTACACATCCCTGGTATGAGTATAAAATTTCTTGCTGCATATTGCACATACGTATTTTCTCTTTTGTAGTGAGACCCCGCAACTTGTGACATGAAATAATCTAATTCCTTAACCACTGATCACATATCATATGCAGATTATCAGCAAATGACACGGGTAACAGTGACAGTGTTTACTTATTTAGGTTATTACATCCAGTTTGACGGACTTCTGTCGTCAGTTCGTAACGCAGCACATGGAACCACAATCAGCCAGTTGGCTATCATCACTGACAAACATGGTGGGAAACATGTTCGTTTCAGAAGAAGGTGGTGTTCGGACACAGCAGATACGGTATGTAATGTTTTTATGAGTGTAATATCAGATGATGTTTATGCGTTCTATTTTTTATCAGTTCATAAACAAAGGGTGAAAAAAAATTAAATAATTAGTTTTGCCATATCCTCTGTCTGTCTCTGTACATGTACTTACTCAAAAACTGATGTGGATGACAGGTGTGAAAAAGGGCTTAATTTGGTGAATGGACAATTTGTGTATGAAACCGGTGAACAGATTTTGATGAAATTTGTTTCTTGTAAGTTTTGGTGGAATATGTCAGCACATCTCCATTTTCATTTGAAACCAGACAACAGTAAGGGACATTTTACTTGAAGACTGTACATGTGTTTCGGTACACATGTTGAACATACTCATAAATTTGACCAGTATTTATCAGAAAAAAAATTTTTCAAACATAAGTTGCAGAGAAAATTGAACTGTGCTTTTAATGTCTCTGTTATGTTCTAGGGCTAACAATGCAGTTCTAGTTGCACTGTATGAAGCAGTACATCTGAATCGCAACTTCATCACCACCTTAGCTCATACACAGACTGACACCAGTGCCCCTCCGTCTCCAAGTAATACACTGAGTTCATCACAACCTACTCCAGATCTTTCTGTTCCTCCAGTAGTTGATGTCTTTTCGCAACCATCAAATTTGCTTGTTACATTCTTCCAGTACTGGTAAGATTCCCTGCACATATACACTTTCACTTACAGTATGCTTGAAAATGTTGTACATACAAAGTTATTTTTCTTGGTTTAAAACTGCCAATTTGAAAGTGTTCGGCTTATTTGTAAAATGAACGGTGATACGTATGAATGATGCAAGGGCTGTAGGTAAGACATTGACACCAGCAGTTGGAGAAAATTGTGCATTTATGCTATTGAAAGGTCTGGTTCTTTTATCTGTAATTTATGTTCTCCCATGTTAGAACTCTTCTTATATTTCTCACTTCCCTCTGACACACCATGTGAAAGAATTATCACTACAGTCAAATATGTTATGGAAATCTGTAATTTTCCACTGCATTGCACACAATTACCACCTTCCTGTTGATTATAATTACCACATATGTTTAGGTGCTATGTCTGAAGTACATGTAGGTCTTAATATTAATGTTGTTGCAGTTCAATAGTGATGCAAGACACAAAATCTGAAGCAAGTATGAACAATGTGAAGCTGTGTTTTCTCATACTGACATGTATCTCAGAAGACCAGTATGCCAATTCACTTATGCATGATGTCAATCTTGTATTCAAAGTACAACTACACCGTCTGCCAATGAGGCATCGTAAGGTTGCACCTGACAAGGTCTCACCGTCACAACCACTTGCCTCCACTCTGTTAGGTAAGCATTTGCGTTATTTAAAAGTTTTCATGACTTGTACCAAAAAATGTTCTGAAGCTGTAACTATGCATTTTGTTTTTGTTTCCTAAACATGTAAGAGTTGGTGAGATTTGAAATTCTCACAATATTGCTGAAGATTCAAGTCTTCTTGGGTGTGACACTGTGTCTTTGGGGGAGCAGTTCTGGACATTTCAAAGGATCACAGTTCCTTTATCATCTGGTAAAGCAGTTCAAGAAGACCCTAAAGATGAAGGCCCAATGAGCCTTTGAAACATCAGAGCTACCCACCCAGTGATACAGTGTCATATCCCAGAAGACTTGCAATCATTTAACGGGGTATATTAAAGTGCTTTAATAGCATTTTCCTTAGAAACATTATGACTGATAAGTGTACAGAAAGCTTTTTTTTATTATTATTATTATTTATGACTTTCCAGTACCCATCTGTGAGAGAGACTGGTATAAGACAATGCCTTGCGATCTGTAGGCTGTCAATATCTTTGTAATTTACAAAATATTGTAGGGAGTTACCACAAAAAATGCGTACAGACAGTTTCTGCCTAACATGTTAGTTACAAGTCTTATGTGAGGGTGAAATTAGTTTGGTCATACACAGACTTCCAACAAAAAATTATATAAGTAAGGGGCATCACGTTCCAAGTTCACATTAAATTTTTTCCACGTGTACATTAATTACAAAGCTTCGTATGCATAAAACCAAATACAGTGATTGGCAAGGGATGGTTGTACAGATACAGTACAACATTGTACGTGATTTTAGGGTACCGCAGCAGTGTCATTGAGGATTTTTTTTTTTTTGGGATGTGATTATTCATCGTGGGTAGTTCGCCCTTTCCGGGGTCAGTGCTGTGCAACTCGATCATGCCTACACTTCTCTGGTTGGTCCTTCGTATTTCCAGTCACCCGTGAACCAGTGTTACTCTACCTATATTTTGCCCTCTGCTGGTTCTATCTGGCATTCATCTCAGAACTCTGAATTTTTGAATATGGAAGCATGACATTTGTGTGAAATGCTGGGAGCCAAATACCAGTAATGCAGTGTCTTTTCCTAGGGATTGGAGTTCTGAAACACTATTAGATAAGGGTAGATAAGGGAGGGAAGAAAGGAAGGAATACTGGTCCATGAGACCATAGTCATGTAGGGGACAGTAAAACATCACAGAGGTTTGTGAAGTTTACATGTATTGCAGATTTACTGGTGGAATTCATAATGAGCCATATGATGAAGAAACTACCTATGGAATTATATTTGCATTGTGTGGGAGTGATACATCGGGTACTATGCTATCAGAAACGTTGCCGAGTACGACTGAACTACCAGTGGAAGGAACTCTGGACAGCCCTTATTACACTGTTGAAGTTTCTTCTTGCTAATGAAAATCATTTGGCAAAGAAGATGAACATCTTCCATCTAGCACTTCAGGTAAACTGTGCGTAATGTATTATGATTTGTACCAACAAAAACACTATATAATATTGTCAGTGTACATAAAATGTTCTAAGAACATCATGCAAGTGTACTGGTGTTTTGTATGTGTGCATGCATGCACGTGCACACACACACACACACACATGCACATTTGCTTTTTAAGATTCAAAACTAATGTTTTAAACAGAATTTGATGTTCCTATGTGTAACTAGTATATCACATAACTGAGGCACAAAATTGCAAAACTGTGTGTTCTAAATTTGTGTATACCTTGCTAGTATTATCAGGGGCACTCAGTGGCACAGTTGGTTGAGGCACTGCGCTACAAGCTGGAAGGTCGCGGGTTTGATTCCCGATGATGTAATTGGAATTTTTCATTGACACAGTCCTTCCAACTGCACTGTGGCCCTGGGGTTGACTCAGCCTCTAATAGAAATGAGTACCAGGAATATTTCTTGAGAGGTAAAGGCGGCCGGTGCGTAAGGCTGACAACCTTACCACCTTCATGTGCCATTTGTCTTGAAATCTGGAGGCTCAACCTCCTGGAACCCTCAGGGCCTGTCTAGGCCTGCAGTGGGATTGCTTCACCTTTACTAGTATTGTCATATGTCAATTTGTAGAATAATAATAATAATAATAATAATAATAATACTTAATTCAATTCATGGTTATTAACGAGTCAACAGCCAGAAGGACAATTACAGAAATTGTAAACGTACATAATAAATAATAAAGAGGACACATATGTAACATACACATGTAAAACAAATGACAAAAAACGTAAGTAAATAATTAGCATACCTTATAGTATTAAATTAATATTCAATACAGAGTGTGATAATTTGCCTTGTCTTAATATCTAAATCACTACAGACTGAGAAAAAACAGACCCATAGCTTAAACTAAAACTCGTGTTAGCTAAATAATGAAAATAATAACCCATGTGAAACATGCTTCTGCCCAAAAATATGGTTAAAAATCTGATTTGGTGTCTAAATATAACTATATCTGCCCACAAAAGTTGAAAGTCAGTAATAATAATTAAGTTTGGAACTAGTGCAATATATATAAAATTTACAGAATCTGAACACACTTACAGGTTAGCTTTACTAGAAGATCAGACTTGAGACAGTTTATAAAATTGTGTAGTAATAGTATCAGATACTAGCCAATCATATTAACCAAGACCAAATGTCCATCGAATACATCAGTACCACTGTCAATGGTATTTGTCGCCAAAGCACATCGAGCAGGACAGTTTTGACGTTTAAAGTCAACATAAAATGAGCTAAAGTCTTTAACATTGCAATTTGGTTTGTAAAGGTCAGTAGCTTCCAAACAGGTAGGACAATATTTTGAACCCCTGAAAAAATTCTTTAAAAAAAGGACATCTAGGTAACGCCTCTGAGCACTTAAAGTGTGTAATTTCAAGTAATTTAAAACATTACCTCAGCTGTGATCTAGGCGACTAAAAAAACGTTGATGACAGAGAGTTACGAACTTCCACTGGATGCATCCCAGCTTACCAGCTTCTGAAGTAGTGATAGAATTCCGTGGAACAGAGTCATTTCCAACTTGGGTCTGACTAGAGTGCAGTATAGTGTCAGGAGGCTGTACAGTGACGAAAAGGAGAAAGTCACAGTGTGAATTATCCCCAACAGTCCAATAGCATGAGAGAAAATGGGTTCGACCCGCTGAAGCTTTGTGTCTGTAAGCACTCCCATATCCCTGATGCAGTCCGTGTGTGTGATAGAAGATTCACTCATATTGCAATCAAAATCACGACAGTTTGTTTTGCTGCAAAAGCAAATGACTCCGATGTTGCTGACGTTTAGTTTCATGTAGTTTGAAATACACCACATTTGAACATTATTCATATCTGACTGGAGAATCCAACTGTCATAAGGGGACTTCATTTCTCAATATATTTTGATGTCTTCAGCAAAGAGAAGGGAATCTGCATACTTGACCCCACTACACAAGTTATTTATGACAACACTGAAAAGAAGTGGTCCCAGAACTGATCCTTTTGGCACACCGGATGACACTGCATACATTGTTGAAAGTGCACCACAGTAGCAAAGGTGGAACAGTCTGTTTGTCAGGTAACGATGAAACCAAGTATTGTAAGCAGAAGATGGTCCAAAGTCATCAAATTTGCGAAGAAGTAGTGCCTGCAGAACTAGATCGAAACAGTTGCTAAAATCAAAATAAATGGCATTAACCTGATGCTGGGCATGAACCAGGGCAGTAATGAAGTCAAGATAAGCAACAAGGTGTGTGGTTGTAGATTTAGATTTGATGAATCCATGCTGATGGGTATTAAATTTGGATTTGAAATGGTGTGAAACATTCTAATGTATGATAATTTCAAATATTTTGGGAAAGGTATTGAAAATGCTGATAGGTCTGTAATAATTTATTAAGGCAGTCTTTCCTTTTTATGAAATGGGAACAATGGCAGCTTGCTTCCAAAGGGTAGGGAAAATATGCTGTGATAAGCTGAGATTGAAAATAGATTTAAGAACAGGTATTTGAATATCCAAACAACCCTTTGTAGTGAAAGCAGGAATGCAATCAAATCCAAGAAATTTTGTTGTTGTTGGTGATGATGATGATGAGATTCATAGCAGAAATGTATATGACCTTGAATAGTCAAACATTGATAAGAACATCATCAAATGCATGGCTCAAAGCTGATAAATTGTTTCCAGAAATTACTGGTTTAAGATAGCCATCGAGGACCAGGTTATTAGTACTAATAATTGTATGAAATTCATTTTGAAGGACCTGAATATTACTGACAGCACCTGCAGAAAATGTTGGGAGAAATCAGAAACCATTCGGCATATAACTGGTGCATGCCGTATATTAACTCTAGGTGATTACACTCATCACCATAGTCAAGGAGCCAATATCGTCCATCAAGAATTGGCTGTCAAATGTGGATTGTCATGGGGTAAACCAACACCATATTATAAATGTGAGCCATATTGTGCTAGAGTACTCAGTAAAATGTACTCTCACAGGTCCATAAAAAGTGATCAAACTGTCCATAACAATAGATCAGATGTAGTTACACTTGACAAAACCATCAAAGAAGCATATTTAATAGCAATTTCTGCAGTGATAGCCTTTACAGCCCCATCGCCAAGAAGCTCCAGAAATATACAGACCTAAAAGAATAGGTAGCAAGAATATGGCTACTGAATGCAGTCTATATAGTACCATTAGTATTATACCTAGTCAGTTATGCAACAGTTTCAAACTGCGCCATCTTCATCTTGGTCTATATATTACAATGCAGAAAGCAGTAATACTCGATACATGCTCTATAATTCAAACATTTTTAGCAGACTTATGAATTAGAAGTGCTTGGTCAGTGACCCATACTCTTTAAGAACCAGATAATCTGCTGTGACTATAGAATAATGATGATTAATATTATTATTTTACTTATATTATGTTCACATAACACAAATTTTGGGGAAGTATTTGTGATCTGCCATGTATATTGGCCTGAAGGAGCTGTGGTGCATCATAAGTACAAGAAGTCATGGGTATTATGTGAGACTGAATTTCTTGTTTCCAGGTGCTAAATATTAAACTTTGTTCTGCTTGTACACAGGCAAATCAAAGATAGTTCAATATCATGATGGAAAAATTGTCCTTTTTAGGTTGTAAATATTTTCAACTTGTTCATCACGTATGGAGACACATTCCTTCCTTCACCAGGCAGCTACGATGAATTGTATTATGAACTGATACGTATGCATCAAGTTTTTGACAACCTCTACTCAATGGGTATGTAGCTGACATGTTAAATTCTCATTTATTCCATGTAAACAATATTTTTCTAAACTGCGCTTTTTCTTTTCAGCATTGAGGTACTCAACAAATGATGGAGAGTTTAAGGACAATGCTTTGAGACTGACAAACAGCTTAATAAATATAAGGTTAGAATATTTGTTATTGTGAATGTTGGTCCTGATATGGAAGTGCTGAGTCCTTTCATTCACTTGTATATTAGAGGTGCATGTAATTTCAGAAGAAGATATGCTTTGATTTTGTTTGAACTACCTATGAACATCAGCTGATTAAGCATTAAAAAATTGATTCTGTGTGCTTGATTAACTGTGTTGGTTATGTAATGTTGGGTTATAAAGTGGTAGGAAATTATGAATTGGGAAGTGTGTGTGGCCAACCATAAGGTAAGCTGGACCATGTAAATCTTAACAAATTTCATTCAGGTGTACTGGGTCTTTTGACCAGAATACTAATATTTTAGTAATGGCTTTGTATCTAAGCAAATTAACTTTTCATTAAGATTTTTACCATAAATCTTTAAGATTCTAGCTTGAATTCTAGAACTGTTTTAATTTGTTGAGAATTTTTGTTTTATTCTGTGTCAACCACGAGATGTGAACTGGGTGCATCCAGAATACAAGTTGAAGCATTATAACTGGAGCCGAGTTGTTCGGTAGTGGAATGTCAGTTGCACGACACTGGTTAACATATTGTGCATATTATTATTTTCAGGGCCATTATCAACCACTTCTCTCCTAAAATTGAGGCATGGTTAGCTAGTCAAGGATTGTCAACTCCCTCAGAAGACCAGGTAAATTAAATCATGTATCATTTAAGTAATCCCCGACTTTGTAATATTAGGTTACCTTTGTTGGATTGTTTCTACATTCCTGTAATTTATGAAAGTTTATGTTCGTTGAGAATGTTGTATGTTGTGAAAGATACCATTTTCTGGGCTGTGATACCAGTCTGGTGGAAATTTACGGACATTTCAGACCAACTTGATGCCTGTTATCTTCAGTGCAGATACTACCTTGAAGACTGAGAAAGTAAATTTTTCCCACGCCGTCAGTAAATTTCTAGACTGTGTGAAGTCACATCCCAAAAGACAGCATTTTTCATAGTCACTGCCAAGGAAATCTCAAAAACTTGCATGTGTTACCTCTTTGGTTTCTACATTCTGCTTCTCAACACAGAATTGAAGTTGCAAGTTTGGCTCAATGGTTATGTCAGAATTTGTCAGAAGTAATTTTTACAAATTGCTTTTTTATAATTCACTTCACATTATCCTCTTTTGTAATCTCATGTTTCATGTTCCAGTGATAATTCCCTTCACATGCCAGGTCAAAGGACTGCTTACCTTATTTCCTGATATGAGTTTCGAGCCTTGTTTGTACTGTAACAACTCTAAGACTTGTTGCTCTTGTCCATGCCTTCTCTTTCATATTCGGCCAACAATTGTCAGCATTCATCCTCAACCTGTATGTGTTAGACTTCTGTCCCATCATTAACATCATCTTCTCCTTCCTCTTCATCTTCTCC
>Ga0209755_10003757_pt1 | contig 18638 bp, 13 predicted proteins | sample TergutCo191P1_FD_187301 | JGI IMG/M metagenome (GOLD analysis project Ga0209755, IMG submission 187301) | Cornitermes sp. P1 segment gut microbial communities from Petit-Saut dam, French Guiana - Co191P1 (SPAdes) (version 2) | ecosystem: Host-associated > Arthropoda: Insects > Digestive system...
ATTCACAGGCGATGCTGAACATACAGACGCATCAACACAAGAAAAAGATATGGCAACAGAATCTAAGCTTAATGGCTTCCCAAGTAATAAAATCGAAGAAAATTTCAAAAAAGAACCGTATCGTTTTTTAATATGCGCTGATAAATTCCAAACAGGTTATGATGAACCGCTTTTGCACACCATGTATGTAGACAAGGTGCTTGCCGACATAAAAGCTGTTCAAACGCTTTCCCGATTGAATCGCGCTTATAAAAATAAAGAAGATACATTTGTTCTTGACTTTGCAAATAAAGCTGATGATATAAAAGAAGCTTTTTCCCGTTATTACAAGACCACTCTTTTATCCGATGAAACTGACCGTAATAAAGTTTACGAGCTTATCGCTAATATGGAAAAACACGAAGTCTATACTCAAAAAGATGTAGATGATGTTGTTGATTACTTTTTACATGGTCATCCTCGTGTTAATATCGATCCTATTCTTGATTCTTGTGTTGCTAATTACAAACCTCTTAATGAAGATGGGCAAGTTGAGTTCAAATCCAGCGCAAAAGAGTTTGTACGTCTCTATAATTTTCTTGGCGCTATTCTATCATATGGTATGCCTGAATGGGAAAAGCTTTCTATTTTCCTGACACTTCTGATACCAAAATTACCTGCTCCAAAAGAAAATGATGACACGAAGGAACTGCTCAAGTACATAGAATTGGAAAGCTATCGCGCTCAGAAAAAAGAAACATTGAATATTTCTTTAGATAATAAAGATTACGAAATTCCTCCGATAACAGCTGGTGGAGATGGATATGTAAATAATCCTGAGATAGATTACTTATCCCATATTCTTGATGATTTTCATAAAAGATGGGGTGACTTAAATTGGCAAGATGAAGACAATGTAAGAACAACAATTAAACAAGTTCAATTAAGTGTTTCGAAAGATGAAAAATATAAAAATGCCATGAATAACGCTGGCAAAGATGCCGCAAAAGACGAAAGCATAGATGCTACGGATCGTGCAATTCAATCTTTTATGAATGACAGTATGGAACTTTATAAACAATACGCAGATAATCCATCATTCCGTTTATGGCTAATCGATATGATCTTTAATGGTACGTATAGGAAACAGAGTTAACAAATTAAATTGTTAAGAGCAATCTGCCTCCCCCTCAAAATCTTATTCAACAAACCATCACCCCGTTTTCTTTGCCCTCTTTGCCTGTCTTATCGCGTCTTCAATGCTTGTGATCGCGTCTGAGCTGTCGCCTTTTAATTCTACGCTCTCCGCATGCGCGCAATCTGTGTACGCCGTGGTAGGAAGTTTTACGTCTTTGCGCGGCGTTAATGCGCCAGTTGGGCAGGTGGAGACGCAGAGACCGCAGCTTGTGCAGGCCTTTTCTTCACCTAACGGGAGACTGAACGGCGGCTCTACAGTGGCGTCGAAACCGCGTCCCACAAAACCGAAAACGCCGCTTCCCGACTCAATGCAGATTCTTACGCAGCGCGCGCACAGGATACATTTGTTTCTGTCACGGATAATGAACTTGTGGCTGTCATCAATCGGGTGGGTTGTCTGCTCTCCCGTGAAAGCGGCCTGGTTTGCGTCGTAAGCAGCCGCGTAATGACGCAGTTTGCATTCATCAGCATCCGCGCAGCTGCACTGGAGACACCTCTTTGCTTCTTTTTTTGCCTGTTCTTCGGAAAAACCCAGTTCCACTTCTTTAAAATTGTGGCTGCGCTGTTCTTCGGTGAGCATGGGCATGAGTACCTTTTCGATTTTTTCTATCGGTTCGTTTTTCTCGTTTACGAATGTTGACGGGTCGATATCCCTGTAGTCCTCTGCCTTTATATGATTGTAACAAGTTTTTTCTGCGGTGATCGTCTCACCATTCATGTATTGGCTCATTGCTAAAGCCGCTTTTTTACCGCCTGCGATCGCCATGATGGCAGTCTTTGGTCCTGTTACCCCGTCGCCGGCAGCGAAGACGCCGTCAATGTTGGTCATCATGGTGTTTTTGTCGGCGACAAGGCAGTCGCGGTTTGTTAATACGCTGCAGTCACCGCTTATGAAACTTAAGTCCTGGGTTTGACCAATGGCGGAGATTACATAGTCAACATCAAGATTATATTCAGAGCCGGCGACAGGACGAGGCGATCTTCTGCCTGATGCGTCGGGCTCTCCAAGTTCCATTTTGGTAAGCCTCATTGTGACTGTATTGCCGTTTTGCGAAACACTTAAAGGATTTGTTAAAATGTTAAATTCGACACCCTCAAGCTGAGCTTCTTCAATTTCAAGTTCGTCCGCGGGCATTTCATTTATTGTTCTTCGGTAAATGAGTTTTACGTTTTCGGCACCCAAACGCATCGAGGTTCTTACGCAGTCCATCGCCGTGTTTCCGCCGCCGACTACCGCGATTTTTTTGCCGTTAAATTCGGGATGCTTGCCCCTTGTAACATTGCCGAGGAAATCGATGCCGATTAAAACATTGGCGCATTTGTTCTCGCCGTCAACGCCCAGGGGGTAACCTTTTTGTGAGCCGACCGCAAGGAGTATCGCGCCTGTGCCGTCTTCCTTCAAACTTTTTATTGTGATGTCTTTGCCGAATCTGGTGTTGTAAACAATTTGAACGCCAAGGGATTTTATTATTTCAATTTCCTGATCGAGAGTTTCGCGCGGCATGCGGTATGAGGGGATGCCGTAGCGAAGCATTCCGCCGGGGCTTTCCTGCTTTTCGTAAATCGTTACGCTGTGTCCCTCTTTTGCGAGAAACCATGCCGCTGATAATCCCGCAGGACCTGCGCCGATGATCGCGGCTTTTTTACCTGTCGCGCTTTTTTTTGCAGGCAGATACGAGCCGGACCGGCGGTTTAATCCTTTCCGTAAATCAAAGTCTGCAACAAAACGTTTTAAGTACGCGATGCCGACTTTACCCTCTAAAATATTTCGTCTGCATTTTGTTTCGCATGGGCGAGTGCAGATTCTTCCGCAGACGACAGGAAGCGGATTCGTCTCTTTGATAAGTTTTAACGCGTCATTGTAGCGTCCGTTTGCAATATGTTTTATATAACCCTGAACGTCTGTGTGCGCGGGACATTCCAAAATGCAGGGAGCGGTGCAGTCGCCGTAGTGCTGCGAAAGTAAAAGCTCCAGGCACGTCTTCCTTGATTTTTTAATCGCGTCTGATTCGGTTGTGATCACCATGCCGTCGCGAACCTGCGCGCCGCACGAAAGCGGAACTCCGCGCTCGCCTTCGATTTCTACGCGGCAGATCATACATGAGCCGAATGGGTTAAGGCGCGGATCGTGACACAGTGTCGGGATGACAACGCCGTTTTCGCGGCATGCGTCCAGCACCGATTGATTTGGTTTTGCTTCGCATTGTTTTCCGTTAATCGTTATGTTTATACTCATGGTTTCCTCAATCCACTAAAATAGCGTTGAATTTACATGCCGCTTTGCATATTCCGCACTTGGTGCATTTTTCCTGATCAATTGTGTGCGGCTCCTTCAACTTGCCGCTGATTGCGTTTACCGGGCATTTTTTTGCGCACAATGTACAGCCGGTGCATTTATCCGAAATGCCGAATTTTATCAGCGCTTTGCATTGATGAGTCGGGCATTTCTTTTCTTTTATATGAGCGATGTACTCGTCTTTAAAATATCGTATCGTTGTAAGGACGGGGTTTGGCGCGGTTTGTCCAAGTCCGCAAAGGGCGTTCGTTTTTATTTGATAAGAGAGCGTTTCGAGTTTTTCGATGTCGCTCTCGATCCCTTCGCCTCTTGTGATTCGTTCGAGTATTTCCAGCATTCGCTTTGTGCCGATTTTGCAAAAGGTGCATTTTCCGCATGACTCTGACTGCGTAAAGTTTAAAAAATAACGCGCGATGTCCACCATGCAATTGTCTTCGTCCATAACGATCATTCCGCCAGAACCCATGATTGCGCCTGTTTCAGAAAGCGCGGCGTAGTCGATTGTCGTGTCGATAAGATTTGCAGGGATACAGCCGCCTGAGGGTCCGCCCATCTGCACTGCCTTGAAAGGTTTGCCTGAAACCGTGCCGCCGCCAATGTCATAGATTACTTCTTTTAGCTTCATACCGATTGGAATTTCGACAAGTCCGCCGCGTTTGATTTTTCCCGCTAATGCAAACACTTTTGTTCCCTTGCTTTGCTCGGTTCCGAATGCGGTAAAAGCGTCTGCGCCTTTGCGTATTATCCAGCCGATGTTTGCAAGCGTTTCTACATTGTTAATGTTGGACGGCTTTGCAAAAAGACCGCGCGCTGCAGGGAAGGGCGGTCTTATTCGCGGCATACCTCTGTGTCCCTCAATTGATTCGATAAGGGCGGTTTCTTCGCCGCAGACAAACGCGCCCGCTCCTTCTTTAATGTGCAGGTGAAATTTTATTCCTGTTCCTAAAATGTTATCGCCAAGGAAGCCTTTTTCCTCGGCCTGTTTGATCGCGATTTTTAATCTGCGGATTGCGATGGGGTATTCCGCCCTCGCGTAGATGTAACCCTCGGTCGCGCCGATTGCGTAGCCGCCTATAATCAATCCTTCGATTACGCTGTGAGGGTCGCCCTCAAGAATGCTTCTGTCCATGAACGCGCCCGGGTCGCCCTCGTCGGCGTTGCAGATGATGTACTTTTGATCTGCGTCATTTGCCGCGGCGAACTTCCACTTCATGCCTGTTGGAAAGCCCGCGCCGCCCCGGCCTTTTAACCCGGACTTTAGAATTTCTTCGATTACTTCGGCGGGCTTCATCGACTTAATTGCTTTTTCCAAACCCTTGTACGCGTCCATTTTGAGGGCGTCATCAATTGACTCAGGGTTCATTTCGCCGCATCGCGTAAGGACGATTCTTTTTTGGCGTGACATAAAATCTTTCTCACTGCCGCCGAGCCATTCGCCTGTTACCGGGTCTTTGTTTTCTAAAACGATATATTCCGAAAGCGGCGTGTTGTTAAGTATGTGGCTTTCAAAGATTTTGCGCGCGGCTGCTTCGTTTACATCGCCGTAAATTGTGCGCTTGATGTTGTCGGGCGATGAATCACTGCGCGAGGAATCATCGTAGATTTCAATCATCGGTTCTTTGTAACACATCCCCATGCAGCCGGTTTCGCCGAGAGTGATAAACTGTCTTGATTCATGTATAAGTGTTTTTAACACTTCTTTTACCTTGATGCCCCCCGCGGCAATACCGCAGGAGCCAAGCCCTATGATTATTTTTTTCATGATGGATTTTTTTCCTTTGCCTGCCTGATGACGCTTCTTGCAGTGTCAGGAGAAAGGCGACCGTGGGTTTCATCGTTTATCATTATAACCGGAGCAAGAGAGCAGCAGCCAAGGCATGCGACAGATTCTACCGTGAACATTTTGTCCTCGGTTGTGCCGCCAAGCTCAATGTTAAGTTCGCGGCAGATTGCGTCCGCGATATTTTCTGCGCCGTTAACGTGGCATGCCGTCCCGAAACAGACGCGCACAATATTTTTCCCGACCGGCTTCAGCCTGAACTGTGAATAGAAAGTAACCACACCCATGATCTGGGAGACAAAGATTCCCGTCTTCTCCGACAGCCGCTGAATCACGTCTTGCGGCAGGTAGCCGTACGCTTCCTGCAGTTTCTGAAGCACAGGTATTAACATGGATTCTTCGAATTTTGCAGGTTCACCGGTTGTATAATTTTTCATTACATTATCAAATAAAAACCAATTTCTGTTTGTTTGATTGTTACCAGCGCAATTACACATTTTAAACCTCGGTTTATCCATTTTAATAAAAAACAGGGTGTTTGAAAAGAGAGGAGGCAGTCACAGCACCGGTTATTTTTTTATTATAGTGTCAATTTTTCCTAAAAGCATGTATAATGGCACCATGGGGAATTAAGATTATGGGAAAAGAAGAAGAAATAAAGATTTTATCAGTTCAGGATATGCTTCATCTGCAAAGTGATACGCATGAAAAAGAAGGTAAAATCATGCCGGATGTGGACACAAGCCGGTACGTCCTTAACCAAAAACCAAAAGCAAAACCGGTTCGCAATTTTGTAACCACTGCAAACATTACCGAAGAACAAAGAAGACAGTTCAATCAGGGCAGCGCTGCGCCGAGCCGTAACTCAATATTGGCGGAACGTGCCCGCCGCGCAATAGAAGTTGCAGAGTTAAACGCCGAGAAAGAAGCTAAAGAACACGCAAAAGTTCTCGCGGAAAAAGCGATGGAAATAACCAATGATGAAAAGAAACTTGCCAATGAAATCAAGGCAGGAAATTTTGAGTTCGGTTTTAGCGCGCTTACCGAAGGCTCCGGGAACCTAAAAGAAAAAATCTAGTTTATGACTGACCAACAACTTGAAAACTTGATAGTGCCGCGGTTCTTAAAATATGTTCGTATTGATACCGAAAGCAATCGCGACATCGCAGAGACGCCCTCCACGCCCGGGCAGTGGGAGCTTGCCAATGTTCTTCGCGGCGAGCTTCTGGAGCTTGGGTTAACCGATGTAAAAGTGACCGATCACTGCTATGTGATTGCAAAGCTTCAGGCGACGCCGGCTGCGCAGGATCGGCCATGTATCGGGTTTTTGGCTCATCTTGATACGGCTGGTGATGTGTGCGGAAGAAATGTAAATCCCATGCTTGTTAAAAATTATGACGGCGGAAAAATCGAACTTATGTATGGGCTTTGCCTTGACCCTGAAAAAGAACCGGATTTAGCTGAACAGAAAGGAAAGTCGATTATTCACTGTGACGGTACAACGCTTTTGGGCGCCGATAACAAGGCGGGGATTGCGGAAATCATGGCAGTTGCGGAATACCTTGTAAAGAACCCTCAAATTGAGCATGGGCCTGTCGAAATTATTTTTACTCCGGATGAAGAAACCGGTAAGGGGCTGCCTGATTTTCCTTTAGAAGAAATAAAATCGATTTATTGCTACACGGTAGACGGCGGACCAATCGGCGAAATTGAAAGCGAGTGTTTTAATGCCTACAAGGCCGATGTCGAGTTTTTGGGCAAAGTAATACATGTTGGACATGCGAGGGGTATTCTTGCCAACGCCGCGCTTATGGCTTCGACCTTTGCGGCGCTTCTTCCCAGAAGCGAAAGCCCCGAAGCAACTGACGGCTACTACGGCTATTTTTGTCCCATGGAGATTGCAGGCGATTTGGAAAAAGCAAGGCTTGAAATTTTCATTCGTGATTTTGAAATGAGCGGAATTGAGCGCCGCCTTGCTGCGTTAGATGCATTTGCCAAAACGGTGGAAGCGCAGTTTCCGGGCGGTAAGGTCATTGTTAAAACTCAGGCGCAGTACTATAATATGAAAACCAGAATTGACAAACAGCCTGATGTGCTGGAAAGGCTAAAACAGGCAGTGCAGAAAACAGGAATTGAATGGCGTCTAAAGCCGATTCGCGGCGGGACTGACGGTTCAAGGCTTACGGAATTGGGCATACCCACTCCGAATATTTTTACAGGCGGCAGGAATTTTCACAGCCGCCTTGAGTGGGTCAGCGTAAGTGAAATGTGCGCTGCCTGCAGAGTGATATACGAACTCGCTTGTAACGAGCTTGTTTGTCACGAATAAATATGCGCGGTTTAAATCGCGCGTATCAAAAAGAACATTAGGTTTTCAAGGAGTTTTTATGCTGGGTACTTTGACTGAAGTTTTTGGCAAGCAAATAAAAAAAGTAGTATCGATATCAAAAGCGCCGAATGTTATTACCGAAGATAACGTTTATCAGGAAGGTGATCCGGACGTGCTTTTTGTTTTGGATGGAATGGTTGATTCCCTGCTGCTTCCCGGAAGCGGTCTAATCGGGATGAAAAATCTGGAAGAACTTTTTGATAAAGCAAAAGCGGGGAAGGCGTGTCTTCTTCTTGTTGAACATTACAGTAATATGGATCTTTCAATTGTTTCCCTTTTGGCGCGAAAAGCAGGAGGCCGCGGTCAGGAGATTTCTGATTCGCTTATCGCTATCGGCGGTATTAAATTAAACGAAGATAATCCTATCGTTGCGGCATTTACAGGTGCCTATACGAAGATAGTTATTTATCCAAGCCGATCAATACAGGGACTCGATCCGGAAAATGACAAAGACGAAATTACCCGTGCCCAGGGAATTAACCGCGCGGCAATGAAGGCTCTTATCAGACAAAAGTATAAAGGCCGCCTCGTTCTCGTTTTTCCGTCAGGAACCCGGTATCGATCCTGGGAACCTGATACCAAAAAAGGCGTACGGGAGATCGATTCGTATGTTCGTTCTTTTGATTACATGTGTTTTATAGCTCTTAACGGCGAACTTCTCCATGTGCAAAAAGCAGACATGATGAACGATGTCGTAAGCAAAGACATTGTAACCGCGGCTGTGGGTCCTGTTATCAGCTGCAATGAATTTCGTGACAAGGCGCTTGCCGCAAGAGCTGATGAAGAAGACAAAAAGCAAGTCGTAGCAGGTGCATTGATGGCAGAACTCGAAAGAATGCATATTGCCGCCGAAGCGGAAAGACAAAAATTACTGAAATAAAATCAAACAATGATGAAACAATGAAACCGGTATCAAACAATTGCCTGATACCGGTTCACCCGGTATAAATTACCAGTTGCCGCCGCCGCCGGAGCGTTCGCGGCGAGGTTTATCCATCGCTTCGTTCACGCGCAGTTGACGTCCGTCAAATTCGCGGCCGTTTGTTCCTGTTATTGCCGCAGCTGCTTCTTCATCGCTGCTCATTTCGATAAATCCGAACCCTTTTGAGTTGCCGGTTTCACGATCGAAAATGATCTTGGCGGATGCGACGGTGCCAAAACCTGAAAACAGGTTCTTAAGACCATCTTCGGTGGTGTTGTAGGATAGATTACCGACATACAATTTCTTGGCCATTGAGAAAATTCCTTCGTACTTCCGAAGAGGCAATACCTAAAGGCATTGTACCTTCATCTTTAGTACATTTGGACTTGCGTCCGTTGGACTTACGTCCAAGTATCTCGTTCGCACAAGCGAACGAATCAATTTCCCGCGGTTTCAGACTATTAGCCTGCTACCTTGGACTTGCGTCCCGAGAAAATAGATGCATAATTGTTAAGGGAGAAAATTGATAAGCTTGGCTTTGCCAAACAGCGAATGACGAGAACAGAACCAACCCCTAAACCGCGCGGCTTCTTGTAAAGTCCGCAAAAATAACTTCTACTCAATCTAGAATAATATCCAATTATTAAAAATATAGACGGATTATGTTTTAATGTCAATACTTTTTTTAAAAATTTTGAATAAATTAGCATTCTTTTACTCAGTTTTGGAAGATCCAAATATTAGTTTGATAGCAGCTTTAATATTTCCCGCGCCGTTTAAACCTTGTACCGTCTGCTCCGGGATTGGGCCCAAAAAAGAACCGAAGCCCAGGGATGCTGATGTTTTTACGCGTGCAGCAAGACGGCGTACGGGGCGGATTTCGCCTGTGAGGGATAATTCGCCTGCAATTGCAAGGTCAACAGGCAGCGAAAGCCCTGTACGCGCCGAATAAAGAGCGCAGGCAAGGGCAAGCTCGACGCCTACTTCGCTTATGCGGATACCGCCTGCGGCATTTACGTATAAATCCTGATCGGATAGCCGCAGCCCCAGATGTTTTTCCAATGCGGCGGAAACCCGGGAAACTCTGCCCGAATCAATTTTATCGGAAAAGACGCGGCTTACAGAGCTTTTTGCGGGAATGGTTAGCGCTTGAATTTCTACAAGTATTGTTCTTGAACCTTCAAGAACCGCTGCCGTCGCGACGCCCGGCGGAAGGGAAGAGCCCTGGGATGTGTCTGTGCGTCTCACGAGGAACATTCTGCCTGTGTCTTCGACAGGGGAGAGACCCTGTTCTCCCATTGTGAAAATTCCGATTTCATCAATAGAGCCGAATCGATTTTTTGCGGCGCGTAAAAAACGGCAGTCCTCGGTTCCGCTTAAGCCGGATGTTTTATCGTTCTGCTCAAAATATAAAACTGTGTCCACCATGTGTTCCAAAGTTTTAGGTCCGGAAATTACGCCTTCCTTTGTAACATGCGCCGTAATAAAAAGCGCCGCATCGTGTTCCTTTGCCCACGCGATCAATTCAAAAGAGCAAAATTTCATCTGATTTACGGTGCCCGATACAGCGCCCGCGTTTTCTGAAAATAACGTTTGCGCAGAATCAATAAAAACCAAAACAGGTTTTACGTTATTAAGAACTGTTTCAATCTCGGTTAAATTTCCGGAACACAGGATTTCGATGCGCTCCATTTTTTCCTTGCTTATGCCAAGCCGGTCTGCCCTTAACCTTAGCTGACCTGCGGATTCTTCGCCGCTCACATAAAGTACGCGTCCCTTTGTAAGAGCGGCAGCCGCTGTTTGCAGGAGCAGTGTCGATTTACCGATGCCCGGCTCTCCTCCAACAAGTACTGACGAGCGTTTCATTATGCCGCAATCCATACCCCCCGCGCCGCCGCCCAAGACGCGATCAAGTTCGCCGATGCCGCTTCCGATTCGGCTGCCTTCCATCGGGTCTACTGCGGCAAGCGGTAACGTTTGAGGAATACCCGATTCTTTGCGGCGGCTGTGCGGCAGGGTTTCGTTTCGCTGTACCGAAGTTTCTGTAAAGGTGTTCCATTCGCCGCACTCGGGACATCTGCCGAGCCACTTGGGTTCTTCTTTTCCGCATGAAGAACATTTGTAAACAAGGGATTTTTGCTTTTTCATCTTGAAGAGCCGCGAGGCGTTATGCGCAAACCTGCCCCAAAGCGCCAGCCGTCAATAGCCGGAGTATTATCGTTTGTCCAAAGTTTATAAATGGGAAACCATGCGCGAAGATCAAAGCCAAGAAGAAAATTTTCGTTTAAGGGGAAATCCATTCCAATTCCGGCTACCGGAGAAAACCACCGTCCTTCGCCCCAGAAATAATCAGTTATTAATGCCGTTTGCCTGTCAGCTTCTGCAATATCTGTAGGATGCAAACCAATGGCCTGAGTTACAATTCGAAAATCTGCCGCAGGCCCGCCGAAAACGCGAAAATATATATCGCTGCCAACAGAAAAAGCGCCTGTTGCCTGAACAGCTGTAATAAAACCGATTACAAACGAATAACGGTTTTCGGGATTGCAAGCCATGGGATAACCAAGAGGGTTATATTCGTAATTTGTAAAATAAACATCAGCGGTTAATTCGATTCTTAGAGGCCCGATAATACTCCATGCAAAAGAAGCGCCGGCTGTAGGAAGAAGCGCAGGAGGATCGGAAGCCGGGCCGTTATCAGAGGCAAAAAGGAATAAGCTGCCCATGCCGGCAATGCGAAAATCATTCCCAAAGACCTGATTTAACGGAATCAGCGCGAGGATCAATATGAGCAGGACAATTACTAATTTTGTGCGATCAATAAATGAAAACATATTTATATTATAACGCAATAATGACGCCGGGGCAATTATCCTGTATCCACAAACACAACGCGTCTTCTTCCGACACAAGAGGATCAAAAATTACGTTATCTACAGGATAATTATTTTTTTTAAGCAGTCCAAAAATTCTTCGCGCTGTTTCGATTTTTCGCGCATTTGTTTCAGCGGAAATAACCTCAGGCACGTTGTTTTCTTCGCCGCTTCCCTGTTCGTCAATCAGGAGGACAACAGCGACTGCGCCATAACTTCGAATTATCCGCGCTTTGCGAAGAAATTCTTTTTCGCCGTCTTTTAAACTAATGGGGCCTGCAATGCATCTTCCCTGAAGGCGTTTAAGTCCTGTTTCCAAAATTGACATATGCGGGCTGTTGATAAAAAACGGCACTTTGGAAATATAAGGATTCATTAACGCATAATCAAGAAATGTATTTAAAGCTTTTTCGTTTATGGTTTTTATATTGTTAATTTCGATGTTAAGGATCGAAGCGCTGCTTTCGACAATGTCCCGTGCAATTTCTGACGCGTCCTCAAACTCTCCCTTGGCAAGCGCATTATGAAAATGTTCTTTATCTGCAGAAATTTCCGCATTTCTTAACCTGATTATATTATGAGGAATGCGCATTAATTTTAAGCCTGAGAAAACACCCCAGAAATTAAAACCGCGGCGTTTAATAACTTCACGCGGATAATAATCGCGCGTTTTTTCCGCGATTGCGGCGATATGCGCAGGAGATGTTCCGCAGCAGCCGCCGATTATGTTGACAAGCCCTTCCTCAAAATACGGAGTAATGTTAGCTGTCATTATGTCAGGCATTTCTTCGTAACGTCCGAATTTATTCGGGATGCCGGCATTTGGATATGCGCAAACAAGACAGGGCGTAATTTCTGATATTTGACGAACATAAGGAAGAAGTTTGGGCGCGTTAAAAGAACAGTTCAAGCCGATTGCCCACGGCGCTCCGTTAGGTGAAGCGTGAAGCACAGAAACCAAAAACGCTTCCAGACTTTGACCGGAAAGAAGATTTCCGTTTTCGCCGGAAATCGCGGCAGAAATCATAACCGGCACGTCAATTTGTCTTTCTTCGAGCAGCCTGTTAATTGCGCGAAGGGCGGCTTTTGCATTAAGCGTGTCAAAAATTGTTTCGATTAAAAGAATATCTGCGCCGCCGTCCAGAAGACCTCTTGCGTTGTCATAGTACGCCGCTTCAAGCTCGTCCCAGGTAACGGCGCGTTTACTTGGGTAATTAATATCGGGGTAAAGGCTTGCTCCCTTTGCGGTCGGCCCGATGCTCCCCGCGACAAAACGCTGCTGACCATAATTTGAAAATTTATCCGCAGATTTACGGGCTATTTTCGCCGCTTCTACGCTTATTTCGTACGATAAATGACCTAATCCATAATCGGAAAGAGAGATTGAAGTTGAGTTGAAACTGCACGTTTCGATAATATCCGCGCCTGCCTCAAGATAAGTGTCATGGATCGCGCCGATTGCGCCCGGTCTTGTAAGGCAAAGTACATCATTGCAGCCTGAAAGCGGTATTGGATGATCGGCGAAAAGATTGCCGCGATAACTGTTTTCGTCAAGATTGAGGACCTGAATAAGAGAACCCATGGCGCCGTCGAGTATAATGATTCGATTTTCTGCGATGGAATTCAATTGTTCGCGAACTGACATATTAAAATTATAATCAATTTTTTTCATAATAAAAAGAGGGCCATTAATTTCAACAGCCCGGTTCCTTTAAAATATTACTGCGTATTTTTTGGCGCTTCTATCATTCTGTCTCTAAGAAACGCATCGACAGTCATCCTGTTAACGCCGTAAATCCTCCCAATTGCCGCTTTGGAAAAATGCCTTGCAAGAAGCGCTTTTATTTCTTCTTCGCATCCCGAAAGTTTTACCTTGGTAGATTTTCTTCCGCTTGGTCTTCCAAGAATTTTTCCTTCGGATCGTTTCCGCGCGAGCGCTTCTTTTGTCCGCTGCGAGATCAAATCTCTTTCAATTTCCGCAGATAAACCAAAAGCAAATGCCAAAACTTTTGATTGAATATTGTCACCTAACCTATAATTGTCTTTTATTGTCCAAATTCTGACATCATTCAGCATTAATTGATTAAGAATCGACATTATCATGAAAAGACTTCTGCCAAGCCGCGATAATTCAGAACAAATAATTAAATCACCCGCTTTAACTTCTGCCAAAAGAGATCCTAAAAGCCGTTTTTCGGGTGATTTAGTTCCGCTGATAGTTTCTTCCATCCATTGTTCAATTTTAATATTTTTTTTTGAACAAAACCGCTCAATTTCATACCGTTGGTTGTCAATAGTTTGTTTGTCTGTACTGACTCTGATGTAACCGTATATCATCATTCCTCCAAAAAATTAGGTGTAATTACTTATCGTCTTTTTATCAAAGATAATAAAACTCATAACGCTTTTGATAAAAAAAACCTCCCTTTAAATTAAGCACCTCGTATGAGGGGCTAAAAGTAACAAGAGGAGAAAGTTATGTTAAAAAAACATGGATGGATCGTAGTGCTGTTTATAGCAATTGCGATGGTGTTTGTGGGATGTCCGGGGGGCGACCCGGAAGTGTGTGACGTCTGCGGAAACGATCCCTGTACTTGCGGCGGTGAGCCCGTTATGGAAACAGTCTTCAGTTTATCGGACTATATCGAAGAACTGGGGCTAAGTGCAGGAGTAATTAGCTTTACAAATGCTAATAACGACTTATCACCTGTGATAAAACCTGCAGGAGTACCGGCGGTTGAAGTAATCGACCTTGACGGAGGCGGTTACGGCTTAAAAATTACATCAAGTGAAGGATGGGGACCCGGTATTGATATATTGAATGCTCAAATCCCGGGCGGCTTTAGAGCTGGTGATCAATTAGTCGTTAGTGGAAAATCAGTTACTAAAGCTTCAGGTCCAGAGAACTGGGCAAATGCAAGAATACTTATGCACTTTGATATTGGAAATGATACTCCAACACACCCAATTGATTCATTTAACGAGGGTGATCCTTTTGAATGGGATATAACATTAACAGCAGCTCAGGTCAGCATGATTCAGGCTAATGAACAGCAAGCTATCAGAATTGGCACAAGAGGCTCCGGTTCAGTAATTGAAATCCACGAAATTACTTTATCAAGGGAAGCTGAAAGAGCTACAGTCACATTTGTTGTCGGCGGCGGCGCTGCTAATATCGTTAAGCATGCTTACCTGGACGCTTCACTTGGCTCTGATTTCCCGGCTGCTCCGGTTAGAGAAGGTTTCAGGCTTGCCGGCTGGTTCACACAGGAAAACGGTGCGGGAACAGCATTTACAAGCACAACAACTGTTGGCGCAAATATAACTGTTTATGCTCATTGGATTCAGCAGGTTACAATTACATTTGATTTAGCCGGCGGCGATGGAGAATTCCTGCCAATTACAGTAGATATCAACACTGTAGTTCATTTCCCGGGATCTCCTGAAAAAGAAGGAGCTTTCTTTGAAGCCTGGTTCAACGGCAATGTAGAATGGGATTTTGATGATCCTGTAACTGCAAGCATGACATTGGTTGCTGTTTATGATGAGTTGGGTGAAAACGAAAGAGTAGTTTCATTCTCTCCAGATGGCGGTGATCCTGTTCCTCATCAGCAGCGTGTAACAATTGGAAACCCAATTTTACAGCCGGAAACGATGACAAAAGCAAACTACACATTTGCCGGCTGGTTTACAAACGAAGACCTCACAGGTTCAGCGTGGAATTTTGCAACACCTCTCCCTAATATTACGGGCATATTCCATCTTTATGCAAAATGGGAACTTAACAAGTACATAGTAACTTTCACTGGCGGTGAGCAAACTGGCGCAATAGTTCCAACCCCATATATTAACATCGAGCACGGCAGTACGATCAATGTACCAAGTAATCCGACAGCAGCTGGATTCAGATTTATTAACTGGCGCAACGCAGCCGGTGATGCTGTATGGGTATTTGGTACAGGAGGAACTCAAGTTACATCAGACACAACCCTTTATGCAACATGGGAAGAAGTTGTCAGCATTAATATAACTGTTGACGGAACACCGCAAAGCGTTGATTTATTGCCGCAGGGTACAGCGACAGTTGAGGCTTTGGGTGGCGGAAACGGTTATCGATATTCAACTAATGCCGGTACATGGGATGTCCCCTGGGTAAAATTCGCTGTTGATTTAGGCTCAAACGTATTAGCCGACTTTGACAAAGTAACATTTACATTGACAGGCGTAGAGGGAGATACCGGTTGGAAGAATACTGCTTTGCTTGCGGCAAATACATTATCAGCAACCGGAGAGCCTTCAGCCGCTCTGTCTCTGCCTACTCAAATGACAAATTTTCCTCAGTATACTAGTGGTACAGTAAACATGACATTAACAATTAATACTGCAAAAGCTGCGACTGTAACTTCAAATGTAATTGAAGTATCCATTAACCTGCGCACAGGTGCAAATACTGTATGGGAGATTTCAAACATTGCGTTTATTTTGGGTGAAACAGATGCCATTTGCGGCTCATTCCCCTGCGTATGCGTATTTAACGAAGATACTTCTGTTACAGTAACAGGCTTAACCCAAACAGGTAGCGGTTCAATAGATGCAACTTTTTATGATGCAATTGAAGCAGCAAAAGCAGCCGGCAAAGAACATGGCTATGTAATTGTTAATATTGTTAACAATGGAGCAAGTAATGTCGGTGCTAATAATGGATCTGGTCATTTCGGTACAGGTGGTTCACCAAATAATATAGTAACAACTAAATTACTTGAACCAGGTGACACAGACGCGATAAAGATTTTGCTTGAACAAATAACCGTTAACGGCCTTAACACTTGGGGCGGCGTTGCTATCACAGGTTACGAATTATGGCTTCCTGAAGCACCGTAACAGAGACTGACTGATACAAACATTTTTGCATAATTAAAAAGCGGGGGCGAAAGCCTCCGCTTTTTTTGTTTGTTGGGGTGGGGTGGTAAATAGTCTGGGGAAATTAATTGTCACTGAATTAGTGGCTGTTACCTTTTAATATATTTATTATAGTTAATTTATCATTAAATTCGTTTAAGACTTGCGTACTTATTTATACATTCGCAATTGCTCTGTTAAATTTAAAACCCCTGGTTTTTAAACAAATTGCGGAAAAATCAATAGCTTTTGTTTGTTGCTTTTCCTCACTTGCGATAAGAATTATTTTTACAGGCGATGTTATTCTTTTTAAGTACTGTTCAGGAATATGGATTATGCCTTTATCTTCGATAATGGAACTAAATTCAAACGCCTGCATAAGTTTACCTCCTTATCTAATTTAAAAAGTAACAACATTACCCTTTGCTTCTTAAATATAGCATATAGTTGACGCTTTTTCAACCCACGGCACTATGCCGCAAAAAAACCGCCCCCTTGCGGAGGCGGTTTTTAATTACAGTGCTATTTTGCTACATTAGGGAATTAAAATTTCAACTAATGCAATTTCGGTAATTGTAAAATCTGCTTTTCCAGGATTTCCATTATTACCGTCTTTCCAGTTCGTTCTAATATTAAGGTTAGTAGCATGGTCTCCAGTGAAAGTATAAACGAGGAAGAATGAACCGCCTGCTATTGGGACTTCCGCAACTCCTTCCGGCTGAAGGGCGTTACCGCTACCATCCAAGAAACCAATATTGTAACTTGTCTGATCTCCACTGCTCGCGCCTCCAATTCCCGATACTACCCAGGCATAAGTTTTTGAATCATCAAGAGCTCCATCAGCTACACTGGGAGATTCAACGCCATTTGCATTGCCTTTGCCCATAACGATTGTAAGACCGTGGAAATCGGATGTTCTGCCCGTAACAAGGAGAGAATTATCATTTTGAACAACGCCTGTTACTCCGTTTTCGCCTCCGGACAATTGGAATGGATTCATTATCCAATTAGAACCGCCAGCATTAAATTCCTGACCAGGTGTGCCAAACTGATCTCTCCTCCATACAACACTGATACAGCATGAGCATCCGCAGTCGAGCGCATCACTGCAGTTAGTTCCGTCACATTCTTCTGCAACTTCACAAGCAGTACATTCACAGCCGCAAGGGAGTCCGCCGCCGACGCTGGGTTCTACAAATGAAACATGAACAATGTGAGCAATTGTTGCATTGGGAGTAGCACTTTCGATTGCAAAGCCGGTAATTGTTCCGGCAGGAAGATTAATTTCTCTTGATGTATGATTAGCGTTCAAATATGTCCAGCCTGAATTTCCGCCTATGGGGTTATAACTACCCGATGCAGGAGGAGTACCTTCAAAGAAACCAAAGCGTAATTGATAGTCGCCGGTATAAGTAATTATTACTTTTTCATATTGGGCATTTGTGATAGGAGCAGCCAAACTAAAACCTGCTCTTTGGTAATTACCGTTAAGTCTCCATGTGTTTCCGCCAATATTTTCAGAGCCATAACCAAAACTTCTTACTGAGAAATCAGAAATCGTTAATGATCCCAATGGTGCAGGTACTGCAGCAATGCCAATGGAAATATCAAAAGTCTTGGGTGTTGTTGGTGTTTCACCGTTTGCTATGGTTGCCGTTAATTCAATAGTTCCGGCAGCTGTTGCTGTAGCTTTGCCATCATCAATTGTCGCTGCTCCACTTTTTACCGACCAAACAATATTTCTGTTTGTTGCAGTTGTAGGAAGGGCATGTGTGGGAAGATGTATCGGAACACCGACAAAACCGTGTGTTTGAGTTACAGGAATGCTTACTACAGGAGCATAGCAAATACACGGGAATTGTCCGCATTCGTCACAAATATCGCCTAATATAAGCTGGATGTTGGATACTTCAAATGCCCAGCCGGTTTCCGCTCTGATAAAGATTGACAATTCAACTTCACTTCCGTCTATGGCAGCGGCTTTTTCATTATCAATTGCAAAGTAATATGTTCTTGTCGAGCCTTGTGCACCTGTGTTCGTAACAGATTCACCAGTTGGAGTTGTTAATGTGATACCGGAGTGAATAGCATTCGAACTGTTTTGCGCATTTACCGGCAGCGTTGCAGGTAATGTCTCTGCTGCAAGTAAACCTAAATCTTTCCATCCGCCCGTACTATTCGGTAATATTGATTTAATAGTTGCTTTTACGAATTCAAAGTCAGCTAATGCAGCATCGCCCAAATCAACAGTGAATTTTGCCCATGAGTCTTCATATTCGCTGCTTCCAACTGTTATCGTATAG
>Ga0209755_10003758_pt1 | contig 18630 bp, 14 predicted proteins | sample TergutCo191P1_FD_187301 | JGI IMG/M metagenome (GOLD analysis project Ga0209755, IMG submission 187301) | Cornitermes sp. P1 segment gut microbial communities from Petit-Saut dam, French Guiana - Co191P1 (SPAdes) (version 2) | ecosystem: Host-associated > Arthropoda: Insects > Digestive system...
ATATGGTTTTATTGTTTAATCAAATGGGTAGCCTTACAGTAAGTTGTGAATCTAATCTTAGACCAAATATCTACGAGTAGGTCCTGCTCCACTTACAAAAACTAAGGTTTCTATTTGCCTAATAGCATACCCTATGCTTTCAGGGCTTGGGCTTGTTAAAAATAATCTAGCTCCTGGGTTAAAACGCTCAGTTGGAAACGGAGTATGAGGCGGATATAAGGTGAAACTATATTCCCTAACATTATCTAAGCCTAAATGCCGTAACTCTAAAGGTATTGGGGCAGCCACCATGACTTTAAAAACTATAAAAATTCCAACTTCATTGTCTGGGTCGTCAAAACAAACAGGCTCAAAACCTCCGCCCCAAAGTATTTGTGGGTCGCTTAAGTCAAAGTAGGTTGCTATATATGCTAGCTCCCGCTGAAACTGCCATTGCCGCATAGCATTACAACCACTAAAGCTAAATGTCGCCAATATCATTAGAACAATTAAACTAAAAACAATTAACTTCTTTTTCATAAAAATATACTCCTTAAAAAAACTATGTCTATACTATATATGTATTTTATTATATAAACTATAATCCCGTCAAATAAAAATTAACCCATAAATTCTCCATCAAAACAAGTAAAAACATATTGGCAAACACCCCCGTCCCTTAAAGCCATTACAACCACTAAAGCTAAATGTCGCCAATATCATTAGAACAATTAAACTAAAAACAATTAACTTCTTTTTCATAAAATATATCTCCTTTAAAAAACTATATCTATTACTATATATGTATATTATTATATAAACTATAATCCCGTCAAACAAAAATTAACCCATAAATTCTCCATCAAAACAAGTAAAAACATATTGGCAAACACCCCCGTCCCTTAAAGCCAAAGCCATTGTGCCACAGTTTTTTTAATTTATTATTCAGGTCTTTACAAAAGCGTCAGCACCTTGATTGCATATAGGGCAAACATAATCTTTTGGAAGCTGGGGTGCTTCTAATATAAAATTGCAAATTGTGCAACGGTAGTTGGTGGAATTTGCGTTTGCTTTTGGCTTTATATGCTTGTGGTAATCGGCGTAAGTCACACTGGGTGTGTCGCTTAACACAACGCTTTCTACTAATTTTGCCGTAAAAAGCGTGTGAGTGTCTAGGTCTACGCTAGTGGTAACTTCTAACGACATATACGCATTACACTCTCTTTTAATATAAATTAAACCATTACTAGAGCGGTAAATGTTTTTGCATTCACTAAATTTATTTTTATCTCTGCCACTTGTAAAACCAAAGCGTTTAAAAAAAACAAAATTTGCATCTTTGGTTATAACAGATATGTTAAACACTTTAGTTTTTTTGAGCATATCGTGCGTATAGCAATGCTTGCCTATAGATATAGTAAAAAGTGTAGGATTAGTATTATTAACCTGCGTAAAAGTATTTATTATGCAAGCGTTATCTTTATCGCCATCTTTAACCGACAAAACATATAAGCCATAACTTATGTTGTTTAGTGCTAGGGGAGAAATTTGTTTTGTTGTTTCTTTATTTGCCATGTTTTTACCTATTTAATATTGAGTATTGTCGGTTAAAAAAATTAACCGACATTATTCATGTTTTATTTACATGTTTCGCATGTTCCATTAAATGATAGACTAAAGCCCGATACTATGTACGGATTTACCTTGCTTACGCTTTTTTCTAAGTTTTCTATCATAGAAAAATCGCCGTCTATATCAAAAACTTTGTTGCATGTGTCGCATAAAAAGTGATAGTGGTCGTGCGTGTTGTGGTCGTAATGAGTAGCGCCGCCTAAAATTCCTACGCTTTTAAGCTCACCGTCTTCTGCCATACTAGCAAGGTTTCTGTACACTGTTGCCTTGCTAATAGTAGGGTTAGTTTGCACAATAAAAGCATAGACATCCTCCGCCGTAGCGTGAATGTCTAGCTGTTTTACAGCATCAAAAATAAGCTGTTTTTGAATTGTCTTTCTTTTTTGCATATTCAATCTTTAAAATATAACTATATAATAAGCTATTGTTTTTCTTTAATCAACCATTTTGGCTCGTACATAAAAGCGTCTAAAAATGCCTTCAAGTGAATAACAGTTGCTTTTTTGCGATGGCGGGCTAACGCACCATCGCAAAAAAGCAAGCGTAGTTCACATAAAGGTGCTTTTAGATGCTTTTATTTTACGCCGAAGTGCCTTGCTAATAACCCTGCAAATGCTTTGCCGTGCCTTGCTTCGTCCTTTGCCATTTCGTGTACTGTGTCGTGTATGGCATCTAAGCCTAACTCTTTAGCTTTTTTGGCAATATCCATTTTGCCTTGAGTTGCACCATGCTCGGCTAGTACTCGCATTTCTAAATTCTTTTTACTAGAAGCATCTACTACTTCGCCTAGTAACTCTGCAAATTTAGCAGCGTGCTCTGCTTCTTCAAAGGCTATTCTTTTGTAAGCCTCGGCAATTTCTGGGTAGCCTTCTCTGTCGGCGGCTCTACTCATAGCTAAATACATGCCAACTTCTGTGCATTCACCAACAAAATTAGCCCTAAGCCCCTCTACAATCCAAGGGTCAACGCCCTTTGCTACGCCAATACGATGCTCGTCTGCATAGTTTAAGCCAATGTTAGATAGCTCTATAAATTTGTCCTTGTCCACTTTGCAAGTTGGGCATTTGTCTGGGGCTGATTTTCCTTCGTGGATATAACCACAAATTGTACAACTGAATTTTTTCATAATTTTTAAAATTTCCTTTTGTTTGATTTTATTTTTTTATTTAATATCGATAGCAATTACCTATTGATAATCATTACCAATACTTTACCATCTGCCACTGCCCCCGTCAACCATTTTTTACAATTTTTTTATTGGTAATTTATGTATATTTTTACAAGTGTCTTACTATCATCTTAATCATCATAAAAAATCCCAAAAAATTACTTTAAAAAATAGCTTGCATGATTTGTTATAGTGTGTTATTATACATATATAATCAAATAAATATAGTTTTTATGCTATTGTTTTTTACCGCTTTGGTTTAAGTTTGGCTTTAAAATTAAAGTAAACCTTAAAAAAATTTGACGGCAAAAAAAGCAGAAAATTAAGGAGAATTGCTACTTTATGGACAATAAAGAACTAGTTAGCTCAATAGTGTCAAAGATGACGCTAGAAGAAAAATGCTCACTCTTTTCGGGTAAGGATTTTTGGCAAACTGTCGACATTCCAAGACTTAACATTCCGTCTATCTTTTTGGCAGACGGCCCTCATGGTATTCGTAAGCAAGCCAAAGCTGCCGACCATTTAGGACTAAACGAGAGTATTAAGGCTACTTGCTTTCCGACTTCGGCGACTACTGCAAACAGCTTTGACACCGAGTTAGGCGAAGAAATTGGTACGGCACTAGGCGTTGAGGCGGTTTATCAAAAGGTAAATGTATTACTTGGCCCTGGCCTTAACCTTAAAAGAAATCCGCTTTGTGGTCGTAACTTTGAATATTACAGCGAAGACCCACTTTTAGCTGGCAGAATGAGTGCCGCTTATGTGCGTGGTATTCAAAAGTCTGGCATTGCGGCATGCTTAAAGCATTATGCTGCCAACAACCAAGAGCATCGCAGAATGTTAGTTGACACTATTGTTGACGAGAGAACCCTAAGAGAACTTTATCTTACCAATTTTGAAATTGGCGTAAAAGAAGGTAAAGCTAAAACTGTAATGGCGGCTTATAATCGCTTAAATGGCCCTTACACTAACGAAGACCCGTACATTTTACGCAAAGTTTTAAGAGACGATTGGGGCTTTGAGGGCGTTGTTGTGTCTGACTGGAGCGGCATGAACGACAGAGTAGAAGCCATTAAATGCGGTGCAGAATTAGAAATGCCATCTAGTAAAGGCGAAACTAGCCAAGATGTTATTGACGCTGTAAATGCGGGCACACTAGACATGACTTATGTTGACGAGTGCGTAACAAGGCTTTTAGAATTGATTTTTGACACAGAAGATGTCTTTAAAAATAATGAATTTAAGCCATTCGACCAAGAGGCTCACCACCAAATCGCTTTAAAGGCAGCACAAGAAAGCATTGTAATGCTAGAAAATAAGCCCTTTGGCGACAGTGGCGAAAAGGCGTTACCACTTGCTAAAAAAGAAAAGGTTGCTATTATTGGCGATTTTGCTAAAAAGAGCCGTTACCAAGGTGCGGGGTCATCTAATGTTAACCCAACTAAGGTTGACGACACACTAAGCATTATTGGCAATTACGATTTAGAATATGTGGGCTTTGCCCCTGGCTTTAAACGCTTTGGCGGCTCTAATAAGGGCATGATTAAAAAAGCTTTAATGCTGGCTCAAAAAGCTGACACACTTTTAGTTTATTTAGGCTTAGACGAGTTTATAGAATCTGAAGGCGTAGACCGCTCTAACATGCGTATAAGTCAAAACCAAATAGAATTACTACAAGCACTTAAAATAACTGGCAAAAAAATTGTTGCGGTTATCTCTAGCGGCTCTGCATTAGAAATTGATTTTAGCGAGTATTGCGATGCTCTAGTCCACGCTTACCTATTTGGCCAAGCGGGCGCAAGTGCCGTGTTAAATATTTTAACGGGCAAAGTTTCGCCAAGTGGCAAGCTAGCAGAAAGCTACCCAATAAGCTACAAAGATTGCCCTTCAGCCACTAACTTCCCCGCTTCTTTTCAAGGGGCAGAAGAGTTTAGTGCAAATGTTGAATACAGAGAAGGTATTTTTGTTGGCTACCGCTATTACGACACTGCGGGCGTAGAAGTTCAATATCCATTTGGCTACGGGCTTAGCTACACAGAATTTGAGTATTCTAATATAAAGGTCGACACAGACGGCGTTAGCTTTACACTTAAAAACATTGGCACAGCAGCAGGTAAAGAAGTTGCACAGCTTTATATAGGTAAAGAAAACTCTAAAATCTTTAGAGCCAAAAAAGAGCTTAAAGGCTTTACTAAGGTATATTTAGAACCCGGCGAAAGTAAAGACATTAAAATCCCCTTTGACGAATATTCTTTCCGCTATTTTAATGTGGCGACTGGTAAGTTTGAGGTTGAGGGTGGCGATTATAACATTTTTGTTTCTAGTTCTAGCTTAGACAGCGACATTAAACTAACTGGTAAAACCACTCAAAAAGCTACAACCGAGGTTGTGCCTTACGAGGGCTTAGATATTCCTAGCTATACGAGTGCAAATACTACAAATGTATCGGTAGAAGAATTTGCTAAAATTTACGGTAAAGAAGTCCCAGACAATAAATATCCATTTATTAAAGGTCTTAAAAAACCTAGAATGGAAGTTACAGAAAATACTGGCATAAATGAGCTTATTTGGGCTAAAGGTTGGTTTGGTAGGTTCTTTGGAAAATTACTAACTGGCGTTTACAAATTATTAAACGCTATTGGCATGAAAGACTTAGCTAACCAACTTAGAATAGGCATGCTAAGCTTGCCACTTAGAGGCTTATGCCGATTTGGTATTTTAAGTAGTGGCCAAGTAAGAGAGTTAGTAAACGCATGTAACGCAAAGTTTGGTAGAACTGGCTTTTTCCGCCACGCACTATTTATTCTACTAACTGGCATAATCCCTGGAATTCTACTTTTATACTTTGCAAATATTAGCTTAGGCGGCTACTTAGGCAAAATGAACCGAGAAGCCGCAAAACGCAAAAAAAGACAAAAAGCCGCCAAAAAAGCATATGAAGAATCTAAATTAAGCGCAAACGCTTAATGCTAAAAAGCTACGCTTTTTAGCAAATGAGGCAAATGAGAAATAAGGCAAATACGGCAAATTATTGTGGAGCAACATAAGCTATTTACTAACTTAAAAACTGTTGCAAAGCAATGTCGCCTTATTCGAAAAAGCTTTTATGTGAGTTAATAATTAAACTCACTCCACAACAATTTGCCTCATTCGCCTTATTTCTCATTTGCCTTATTAGTAAAACAACACTTCCCTTTTAAAAAACAACAAGGAGTTAAATAACACACTACAATGTCAACTATTACTCAAAATGCCCCTCTTTTAGATAGAGAAGGGATTCAGGGTCAAATTAAGCCTTTATCTAATAACGGCTTTAAGGCACTCTTACAACGCATTGGTCGCTGGTGGCTAAAGGGCTGGTATGGCTTTAGCGATAAAAACCCGGGACTAAGTAAGCTAATTTATAAAATATTTATGTTTTTGGTATTTAGCTTAATGGTAACCGTACTACAAATGGTTCTATTTATGTTTTTGCCAGGACTATTTAATTTAATTAACGATGGCGCACTAGCCTATAATGACTGGATGCTGCCTAGGGTTGTTATGGGTACGGCACTCATAGATATTCCCGTTTATGCAACCACCTACAATGTTTATGGAGAACTTATCACTAACCTATTTGGTCAGCCAGTTCTAACAAGAGTCGGCTATATCCAAAGAGAAGTTACCCAATACTTTGCACTTTTAGGTTCGCCCGTTAGACACATTTATGTAAGCGATTCTGCTGGTATAAGAGCAGACGCAGCAGCAGACGGCGGACTTGCCTACTTTATATCTATAGCACTTGCTATATTTATTGCCCAAGTTGTTAACTTTCCGCTTCAACGCAACATTACTTTTAAGTCTAAAGGCAACCCCGCGTACCAAGCAATGTGGTATTTAATTGGCTGGATGCTAATTCAACCGCTAGTATTTGGTATCGGTAGCGCATGGAGAGGTGCAGTTGCACTGTTCTTAAATGCTGCATGGCACCCATTCCTAGTTATGATTTTAGACCTTATCGTAACTGGCGGCGTGTCTATGATAATTTTCTTCTTTATCTTTAAGATTATCTTCCCCGACCGCAACGCTGTTGCTAAAAAGGCTAAAGCTAGATTAGAAGCGGCACAAGCTAGGGGCGTTAGTGGCGATAGATTAGCAAAAGCAGAAGCTAAAGCCCGTGACACCGAGATTAGGGCAAGACACTCTAATGCCGACAAAAACGCAACTAAAACTGTACAGCAAGCAAGCGCAAAAGCCATTGCCTACTTTGCAGCAGAAGACGCTTTTGAGAAAGCAAAAGCCCAGTTAGAAGCAGCCCAATCAAGCGGAGCAACTGGCTCTAAGCTTGCCACAGCACAACTAACTTACGCAGAAGCAAAAGCAAGAGTGCCAGCAAAACAAAAACTAGTATCCGAAGCCGCCGCCGAAAAAGAAGCAGCTAAAGTAGAACTAGAAGAAGCAACCGCAGAATTAGCGAACTACAAGCAAGAGCTGGGGCTAGCGAAATAATTATTGTCAATTTACAATTCATAATGCACAATGCACAATTAAAGTTAAAGCTACTTAAAGATTGTGCAAACATTAAAGTTTGAAAATTATTTAAGTCGGCACACAATAATTGTGCATTGTATACTGTTCATTGTGCACTGTGCATTGTGAATTGAAAAAAACAGGAGTTTAAAATATGAAAAATAAAAAAAGATTAACTATTGCCGCAGGTTTTATTGCGGCTTTAATGGCGCTAGTAATGCTAACCGCATGCGGCGCCGCCCCCTATCAAGCCCGCTTCGACTATGTAAGAGCAGCATTTGAAGCAAATGCCGCATGGACTGTAGAAACTTTTACTGAGGTTCCCGTTGGCGTGGGCGATAATGTTGTTACTGCAACATCTGTTTTTAGTGCGACTAATGCAAGTGACATCATATACGCTTATATTTTTAGTAGCTCTAGCTATGCAGAAACAGCACACGACTATTTGCGTTATAATGCTATAGATGGTGCTATAACATTCCACAGTGGCAACATTGTTTTTGTCGGCACAAACATGGCAATTGCATTTGCAACTGCCGCCCTAGCCAGCCACATAAACTGTGACGACTGCTAAACAATAACTACTAACTACAACTGGTAAACTACTAATTGTTGTTAAACTATAAAAACGCACAAGTTTTAAACCTTGTGCGTTTTTAAAATATCCCCGTAGGGGCGGACTCCTAGGCCGCCCGCCCTGCAACTCGCACGCCACCGTTTTGGGGGACAGACCCTTAAAAAAGTCAAGTTTACAATTGTGTGATTGAAGTTGTTGCCGCTTTTTTAAGCGTCAGTCCCCGTCACTACCTGCCGCCCGCCTAGTAAAACGCACGCTATGCTGTCTAAACACACCACGCCGTAGGGGGTGCATACCATGCACCCCGAAAGCCAATGGTTGTGATTGGTTAATTCGTATTCGGGCACACAGTGTGCACCCCCTACGGGTAATCATAATTTCTAATAAAACAACCCAAACACAAACGAGAACAGCGTAAATACTCCTGCTACTACTATTGCACCTATAAAGAATGCGTTGTCGGCTATGGTGGGTTTAAATAACACCGCTTTTGGGGCTTTTGTTGTTTCTCTTCCGTAGACTTCTTTTTCTAGTTCTAATTCTATGACCTTTTGCTCGTCAAATTCGCCTACTAACACTACCCTATTATTTGTGTGGTCAAAGCCGCTATCCAAAATGACAGATTTTTTCTTTAAAAGCACTCTACTAGAATTTAAAAAGTGTAGTAAAAATAAAAGCCCTGCTAGGGCCACCACTATTGCAATATAAATTCCAATAACCAAAGCCGTGTCTGTGATAAGCCCTTCGCTTATCATGGGGAATAGGTTGCCCATAAATCGCCAGTTATGCACCGCCGCATGGCTTAGATAAACGCTAAAGGCATTGTTTATAAAATGAACAATCATAACGGGGTACACCGATTTTGTTTTAACAACAATAAACGCCATAACGCCGCCAAAGACGGCTGTGTATAAAAATTGAGTTATATTTTGATGGAACAGCCCAAACGCTAGAGCCATTAGTACATAAAAAAATCCGCCCTTATAGCTACCCTTTATTACTGTAAAAAGTCCGCCACGCATCGCAAATTCTTCGCAAATGGCAGGTAGTATGGCAACTAAAAATATTTGCAAAATAAATAGCCCCACGCTAAATTCTGCGGGCATGCCATCTGTGCCACCGCTTGGGCGATTGTAGCCTAATAACCTTAAGAACATCATCCATAGTGCCGACACGCCAATTGTTACAAAAATGCCCGCAATGCCTATGGGGATAGCCAAAACTAGATTAAACCATCTAGTTTTTTTAAAGTTAGAAAAATTAAGTATTGTGCGTACGGGGAATTTTAGCTTTAGTCGATACACTAAAAAAACCGCCAAAAAGCAAACCCCAATTTGCGCTATAACCGAAAATATTGTGTCTATAATAATGCGATGAGTTTGTTCTGTTAAAACTTGAGCCAAACCAAAACTAATTAAACTAACTAAAATCCTAGCAAACAAAAGCCCCGCAATCAAAATAAACATAGCAAACCCCACCGCACGGTATCTAGCTTGCGGTGTATGTGGAGAAGGGGTGGATAGGAGTGTGCTTGGTGCGTTATACATTGTTATTTTAACTACTTAAAAATGAAAACTTAAAACTTAAAAATGTCGGATAATTTTTACTGGTCCTAGCAAAAGGGGACAGGCCCTTAAAAAAGTCGATGGGCGTGATATGTGATTTTTATTGTTGGTGCTTTTTTTTGCGTCATCAGTCCCCGTTTTGCCCCACCGCACGGTATACAATTTACTATATCTAACCGACATTCTTCATTTTTCATTTTTAAGTTTTCATTCAGCCGTAGGTTGCAGTTAACTGCAACCTACGGCTGTGCCTACTAACTGCATTGTCCACATTATTACGCCTACGGCTACGCTTATCCAAAAGAAACGCCATGTGGCTCGGCGGCGAGAGTCTGCTCGCATTTTAGTTAGCATTGGGTCTTCTACGAAATTAGGGTCATTATTTTGCTTAGAGCCAAAAGCATCTTGCAAAATATTTTGTCTTTTGTCTAGCCAATACTCTGGCGTTTTAACAGGCGTGCCACAGCCTTGGCATTTGTTATCTGAGCCTTCTTGTGCCATAACTTGCTGCCCGCAAGACTCGCAGTTTACCATTGCATAATAGCCTTTAAAATCTTGGTTAGGTGTTTCGTCAAATAAATCTTTTTGCTTTGGCGGCTCTACACTTGCACTAAATGGGTCTAGTGGGTCGCCACTACTAGGGGCAAATGGGTCAATATTTTGATTTGGGTTTTGCCTATTACCCATATTAACTTCTACATTAAAAAAGTTAACTCCCTTATTTGCACCGTGCATGCCGTCATTCATGTCAATGTTTCTACCTAAAATATCGCCCATGCCGTTACTTAAAGCGTCAAACATATCTTTAGTTTGCTTATCCATAACTACTGGCTCGTTAAGTGGTGGAAGTTCTAATTCTTTTGGAGTAAACTTTTTTATTAAAAACAAAATTCCATAAATTAAACCCGCTCCACAGGCGATTAAAGCGATTGCCACAGCAACGCCCACTCCGCTTCTTAAGTATTCTATAATAGAATTAAAGCCCACATTAAACGGCGCTGGGTAGGGGTAATAGGCTTGCAGACTATAAATGCTTACCATATGGATTGTAAAGCTAATAATGTTTGACGCTGCATGAATAACTATGCCCACTAGTAATTTGCGACTAACTATAACCGCAAAGCCAATAACAACACCCATAATAAATTGGTAGATGGTTGCCATTGGATTCATATGGAAAAAAGTAAACGCTAACGCAGTTAACAGTACCGCCTTATACGGTTTTGTTACCCTAGATAGTCCACTTAACAGCACTCCCCTAAAAATAAGCTCTTCGCTTATGGGGGCTAGTGCTATTACCATAATGCCAAGTAGCACTGAGTTTGCAATGCCAAAATACGGCCCCATTTGGCTAAAACCGTAATCGCCATAAGCAATTAAGTCTAGTAGGCTATTAAACCAAATTGGGGGCATATAAAACGCCACAAAACTAACAGCCGCTATTAAAACACCCAAAGCACAAATTATACTTAAGCGAATAATTTTAGAAGCTTTTGTATTTGTTTGCCCCCCATTATCTAGTCTATTACTAAATCCGTACCGCAAGAACCTTTTACGCCTAATTACTAAAAAATAATATAGCAAAATAAAAATTATATGCAGTACAATAGATGCAATTGTACCCATAAGCCGTGGCCATGGGTCATCGCCAAACATAAAAAAACCAATAGCACTAATAGCAAACTGCATTGCCAAAAAGCTAATGGTAATTAAAAAGAAAAACACCGAGCCTTCGTCCGGTCGAATCATCTTATTTTGTGGAGCTTGCTTGTGAATTTGAAAGAACATGGGGGGTTATAGTTCCTTTTGTGGGTTTTATTTGCACTGGTTTAGAGCAGTGTACAGTTTACAATGTACAGTTTACAAATGTTGACTTATTGCTTTTACTAGTACATTCTTTAAAGAAGTATTTAACCGAATTTGTAAACTGTACACTGTAAACTGTAATTTGCTTAGCAGTTTATTTGAAGTTAAATAAATTTTCAATTTACTTAACTTCAAATAAACTGCTAAGTCCGCCTCTTGGGGCTACTTCTAGGCTGTAATCTTTGCCATCAAGTGCACCAAAGCTTGCTAAAAAGTCGGCGGTAGTGTTATAAGCTAATTCTTGCGTGTTGCTTTCTTTAGATAGATGGCCTAGGATTATTTGGCGAGCCTTTCCTTCAAGCAAAGCTCTTTTACATACCTTGGCGGTAGCCGTGTTAGATAGATGACCAGCGTTAGACATTATTCTGCGTTTTAAAAATTGCGGATAGCTACATTGTCTTAGTAGGCTTTCGTCATAATTTGACTCTATAAATAAAATGTCGCTATCTAGTATTTGGTTTAAGTTTTTATCTTCAAACGCACCGCAGTCGGTCATGTAGCTAATTGCGCCACTGCCGCTACGCAGAGTAAAGCCAACGCATGGCACATCGTGCGGAACTAAAAAAGGGCTAACGCTAATGTCGCCAATGCAAAATTCTCTATTGTCAAAATCATTAACTAAAACCTTTTTTGTTTTTAGCTTGTCGGCTAAGCCATGCATAAAAACCTTAGCGCCAAGCTCTTTATAAATTTTATCTAAATGCCCAATATGGTCGCTATGCGTATGAGTAACTAAAACATTTAAGCTAGCACCACTCGCTCCCAAAACCTTTAAAGCCCTTATAACTCTATCAACTGGCGCACCTGCATCAATTAGTAAAGCAGTGCTGCCGCTTGCAACATAAACACAATTACCGCTAGAACCACTAGCTATAGAGCAAATTTTTAAAGGCATAGGGTTTAGTATATACTGAGTTTAGAGAAAATGCAAGCGTTAAATAGTGTACAGTTTACAGTGTACAGTTTACAAATATTGTGGGCTAACTTTAAATAATTTCAAATTTTAATGCTTGTGCATTTTAAAAGTAAGCCGACCGAATTTGTAAACTGTACACTGTAAACTGTACACTGATTACGCTTTTTTTAAATACTCAAAGATAAAGCCGTCTAGTTTGCCATTCATAACGGCAGAAACATCTGTGTTCTCTGCATTTGTGCGGTGGTCTTTTACCATTGTGTAGGGCTGGAACACATAGCTGCGGATTTGGCTGCCCCACTCTATTTTTTTAAGCTCACCGCTTAAAACGCCTGCCTTTTTTTCGTTTTCACAAATTCTGCGTTCTACTAACTTACTAATTAGCATTTTAAAAGCCGTTTCTTTATTTTGAACTTGGCTTCTTTCGTTTTGGCATTGAGCTACAACCCCTGTGGGTAGGTGCGTAATACGCACGGCAGACTCTGTTTTGTTTACATGCTGACCGCCAGCTCCACCAGCTCTATAAGTGTCTATTTTTAATTCGTCATCTTTTAAAACAATATTAGTGTCGTATTCTATCTCGGGCATAACTTCTAAGCTTGCAAAAGAAGTATGGCGTCTTGCGTTAGAGTCAAAGGGGCTAATTCGTACTAGTCTATGCACGCCTTTTTCTGCCTTTAAATAGCCATACGCATTTATGCCCACAACTCTAAAGGTAACCGATTTTATGCCCGCCTCGTCACCTGCTAAATAGTCTAATTCTTCAACGCTAAAGCCATTATTACCCGCATACATTTTGTACATTCTATAAAGCATTTGCACCCAATCTTGTGCCTCTGTACCACCAGCACCCGAGTGGAGCGATAAAATAGCGTTTTTATTGTCGTATTCGCCTTTTAATAAACTTGTTATGTAAAGGCTATCCAGTTCTGTTTGCAATTGCAAAATAGAAGAATTTAATTCGTTAACTAAATCCTCGCTTGGCCCTTCTAATTCTAACAATTCCAAAAACTCTTCTTGGTTTTCTAATTTTGAATTTAACCCATCTACTAAATCTAACTGCTTTTCTAAATGCTTAGCACCACTTAAAACTTCTTGTGCTTTTTTAGCATCTTTATATAAGTTTGGGTCTTCTTGCACCAACACAAATACCGCTAATTGCTTTTTAATATTATCCATATTAAGAGCCGCCAAGCAATCAGCAAAAACCTTTCTAGCCTGCTTTAGTTTAGTTTTTAACTCGTCAATTAAAATCATGTTTATATTATACTCTGTTTTTTTTTAAAAAGCAAAGTGTAAATGAGGCAAATGAGAAATGAGGCGAAATGCTTTTTAAGTGTACAGTTTACAGTGTACAGTTTACAAATAATGTGGGCTTACTTTAAAAATTGTACAATTTTAAAGCTTGTGCATTTAAAAAGTCAGCCGACCGAATTTGTACACTGTACACTGTAAACTGTACACTTTTTTTCTTGCGTTTTAAATAAATTTTGCTTATAATAAACACATGCTCCGTTTTACTAGCTTAAAAGATGCATATCCAATATGCGCGGCAATTGGTAGTCCTTTGCGATTAGAGATTTTAGAATTGCTACTTTTAGGCGTGCCGTTAAATATAGAAACTATTGCAAAAAGGCTGCATTTAACAAGCGGTGCGCTAACTCGCCACATTAAAATTTTAGAAGATGCCGATTTAATACAAGTAAAAACTATGCCATTAAATAGAGGTCATCAAAAATTATGCTCTATGAATTTTGATAAAATTATTATAGAATTACCCACGGGTGGAGCGCTGGAAAAAAGTTCTATTGCAGATGTTCCTATTGGTTTATTTAGTGACTACAATGTAAAGGGGCGGTGCGGGCTAGCGTCAAAAGATGGTTTTATTGGCTCTAGAGATAGCGTAACGGCGTTTTTAAATAGTAGCCGTGCTACAACAAACCTTTTATGGTTAGAAAAAGGCTACCTTACTTATTTATTGCCACCATTTAATGAATATGGCAATTCTGCTGATAAAAATAAAGCGTTAGATGAATTACGCATAAGCTTAGAAATTAGCCCCGACTTTATTGGTAATGACACAATTTCAAGAGGCAGTGTTTCTTTTTTTATAGATGCGTTGCAGTTAGGAACGATTTGGCTTACTACGCCTAGCGACAAACGCCGAGGTTATCTTACCCCCACTTGGCACGATAGCACTTTGCCCCAGTACGGAATTTTAAAGCTTGTTAGAATTTGCCATGACGGCACATATATAGACGGCGAAAAAACTTCTTCTATTACCATAAACGATATTAAAAAAGCAAAATCTTTCACCATAGCCACAGAAACTGGCCTTACTCTTTTTGGCCAAAACTTTGGAGACTACGGACAAGGGATAAAGTTTTTTTAAATTACAGTTTGCAAATTCGGTTGGCTAAATTTAGAAATGTGCAATCTTTAAAGTTTGTGCAATATAATTCCTCTCCGTGGGGGGGTGGCAGCCCGCAGGCTGACGGGATGGGGCGACCTTAGAAAAATTAGTCATTAGTCATTTTAACTATAACTCTTCAATATTCAATAAAAGTTGAACTTTCGACAAATTGTTACATATTGTGCTTTTTATATGATGTTAGACTATATATGTATGAAAATGTCTAATGTTAAAAAAGCTGTGGTACAAGATAGTGCGGCCGCTAATAGTAGTAGAGCGGTTGCTAAAAGAAAAAAAGCTCCCGTTAATATTTTTAGTAAAAAAACGCTTTTAGTTGTGGCAAAATATGCGGTTTTGGCTGTGGCTTTATTTGCCTTATCTAATGCTTATATTTATGGAGTTCGCCCTTTTGGAGCGGCGTTTTATTTTGCACTTTTATTTTTTAATGTGCCTTTTTTAATTATTAGCCCCATTTTTGTACTCGCCGAGTTTGCTAGTAGTGGCCTTTTTGGGCTTTTTAGCGGCTTACTAATTGTAGCTATTTTTGGCGGCTCGCTATTATTAAAGCGGTATTTAAAATCAAAAAACAAATCTTTTAAATGGTGCTGGTTTGTCCTACCCCTTTTTGCTACTGTCGCCCATGCCGCCTTTATGCCCTTCACAGACTTTAATGTTTTGCATGTGGCATTATACACTCTACTTATTTTTGGCTTTGTACAGGCGGTAAAAGTGGCTCTGCGCCCCATTATAATAGAAAAACTCAAATATAAAATGCTAGAAGTAGAGCTCCTTTGCTTTGCGGCAATTATAATCGCTAGCGGGGCTGGGCTATCTGGCTACAATTTATGGGGCTTCCCTTTAGGGGTTTTATTTGCTAGCTTTATTACCTTTACTGCCGCAAAAACGGCAGGCGGAGCAAAAGCAATTGTGGCCGCCGTTTTATTTGGGCTAGGCCATGCGTTTACCGCTTTTGACCCCACAATGCTAGCAGCTTATGTTTTTTTTGCGGCACTTGCCGTAAGTTTTAGCTCTGCCCCAAAAATTTTAATGCCCTTATCTGCCTTGGCTGGATTTTTAATTTATGCATTTTTCTTTTTTAATGAAACTCTACCCATCGTTTTATGGGTGTCAGCAATTGCCGTAAGCGGTCTAGCGTACATGCTTACTCCCCTATCGTTTTTAGCAAATATTAAAAGCTATTTATTTGATACACACGATAAAACCGCTGTGCGTTACATGATTCAGCGAGACCGCCAAGAGTTATCTAAAAAACTACATTCTGCCGCTGGCGTTTTTAATGCAATGAGTTACACGCTAGAAAATTCTATCAAAAAACCGCCCGACTATACGGGCAGTTTGTCTAGCACTTGCTGCGCCCTTTGCGAACACGACAACGCCTGCCGCCGAGCGCCAGCTAGAGATACCGCACTAGACAAAATGCTAGAAACTGTTTTTACAAACGGTCGGGCGACACTTGCCGATATCCCCGACTATCTAACAGACAGGTGCAAAAATTTGGCTAAGCTATTATCTAGCGCTAGTGCCATTGCAGAAAGCCGCAACCATGCACTAGGTCAAATTGCATCAGAAAAACATTCTCGTTCTATTGTAGCTCACCAAATGAATGGCATGAGTGGCGTTTTGAATGATTTAGCTTTAAACACTGAAACAGCAGTCAGCATGGATTTAGAGAGAGAAAAAGTTTTAATAGAAGAACTTAATTACGCTAGTATCGCCACAAGCCAAGCTTTAATTGCTAAAGAAGTTGTGACTTTAATTTTGCGTACCGAAACTTTTGATAGAAGCGTAATAGAAAAAACCGTTAGCCGCATTACAAAGCAAAATTACAAGGTCGCTTCTATTGACGACACTCTTTTAGCTGGTTTTAGCTGTATTATTTTAGTGCCAAAGCCCGCTACCGACATTGTTTTTGGGGTTGCTAGCGTAGCTAAAAGGCAGGGCGAGGCTAATGGCGATTCTCATTCATTCATAAAAATTGGTCATAACCGATTTATGATGGCTCTAAGTGATGGCATGGGTAGCGGTGCGGGTGCGGCTAATACTAGCGGCACGGCTTTAGGGCTAGTAGAAAATTTTTACCGAGCGGGCTTTAATGGCGAGTTGGTTTTAAAAAGTGTAAATAGGTTTTTAGCTAGCACGGGCGGCGATAATTTTAGTGCGCTAGACATTTGCGTTGTTGACCTAGACAGCCTAGACACCGACATTGTAAAGCTTGCTAGCCCGTCCACTTATATTAAAAGGCAAAACACGGTAGAACGAATTGAAGGGAGCGGCGCACCTATGGGCGTGTTAGAACATATTGAACCCCGCTCCACAAGGCTAAATCTAGTGCCAAACGATATGATTATTCTAGCGAGTGACGGCGTGCAAGACAGCTTTAACGGCGACAAATTATCTGCCGCCATCAACAACATAAAAACAAAAAACCCCCAAGCCTTAGCCGAGGGAATTTTAGAATACGCCATGCACAACAACGGAGGAAGTCTAAATGACGACTCAACGGTGTTAGTAGCGAGAATTGTGGCGAATATGCAATAAAAGCCTAGAGTTTTTAGAGTTGCTGACCGCAAACCAGTGCACTGTAAACTATTAAATTATATGTTCCCAAAACTTAGTATATTATCTACTGTTATTTCTTGGGGCTCATGGTTCATAAAGTCTGCGAATTGGGCTTCTAGTTCTTTTTGGTATTTTATTGTGCCTACCATTTTTGGTAGTGGGTCTACGCCTATGCCAAGTTCAGATAATGGCAATTTGTCGCCATACTCTAACACAAAATCATTTTTTACATAATCTTGCGGTGGAGCTAGTCTATAAATAGATGGTGCTGGCAATTTTAAACTGCCATCTACCGGTATTGCTGATTGATAAGCCATAATATCTTTTGTAATGGTTTGTTGTTTTTGTCTGCCTCTAATACTTGCAACACTCATAAAAATGGCAGCAAAAAGTGCCAAAGCCGCAACGGCGGCAACGCTTAAGCCAAACGGAGTTAGCATAGAATTTAAAACTAAATTGTTTGTGGCATAATAAAACACTTGGCTATGCATAAATGCATTAAAACCGTCAAAGCCTTGCATTAAAAGTAGCATTATACAAAAGCCGACAATAGGTAATACTATTGCGAACAACGCACAATTTAAGCACGCATAGAAAGCTTTTTTAGGTCTGATTGGATTTTGAATTTGTGTGTTTTGCATAATGGTTAGTCCTTTGTTTTTAATAATTACTAAATAATCATTAGTCATTATTAACATAATATCACGCACAAAATAGTTTGTCAACAGTTTGTTCACACTTTTTTCATATTTTTTAACTTTATTTTTATGCAGGAAAAGACAAAAAACCTACTCTCTTTTAAAGAAAATAGGTTTTTTGTTTTTAGTTTGTGTGTTTTTTAAGGCATATTTTCCTGTACAGTTATTTCCAAATAGCCATCTACATTATTCAACTGCTATTAAAAAACCTTCTACACCTAAATTTAACCGATATAATCCAACATCATATTCGGATTCGGCAATAATAAAACCTGCTTCTACTAACCATTCTGCTAATATAGTTGCATCAGCTACCTAGCACCACTAAATCTTTTGCCAATAAGCACTGGCTCAATTTGAGTGTCTATTAACACTAAATGGTCTAACTCTTCTAGCACAAACGCATAAAGAGCAGTCGCTATACTCGCATAAAAACTAGTATCAATGCCATTACCGCCACCATTATTATGCGCTTGGGGGTTGGTCGATAAGCTCTACTAGCACTATGGCGCCAGTAACATATGAAGCTGGGATTGTAATAAGGATTGTACGGCGAGTTCCATCAGTTGCGTGGAAAGTATCTGAATGAACATAATGCTCAACACCGTCAACTGTAAATACTAGGTATGCTCCTTCTGCTGGGAAGCTATCGCCAGCACCAGCTAATCTAACGCCAAAGTGAATGGTGCTTCCTTCAAAAGCAGTTGGCATTGTGCCAGCCGCT
>Ga0209755_10003759_pt1 | contig 18627 bp, 17 predicted proteins | sample TergutCo191P1_FD_187301 | JGI IMG/M metagenome (GOLD analysis project Ga0209755, IMG submission 187301) | Cornitermes sp. P1 segment gut microbial communities from Petit-Saut dam, French Guiana - Co191P1 (SPAdes) (version 2) | ecosystem: Host-associated > Arthropoda: Insects > Digestive system...
AGAGATAGGGACAATAAGTTCGTGGTGTTCGTGAGGTTCGTGGTAAAAAAAAGAATTATATGATAGGGAAAATCGACTCAGGAATTCAGGATATATCATCAAAGCCGCAGACAATAAAAAAATCTGTCAAAACATCTGCTCCTGTAACACAAGAAAAAATTCCGCGTGCTTTAGCTGCGACGGGGTTGCCATCTGATAAACTTTCCGCTTCTATTACAGCGTTTGCCAGGTTTTTCTCGCTGCCGTTAAAGCCGCAGCTGTTAGCTGATATTCGCCGTCAGGCTCTAATGCCTCAGACGCAGGCGAACACAACACAGCAGGCTGCTTCTGCGCAGCCTTCTTCGGCGAATCCTTCAGCGCCGGGTGATCCTGCGGCTGCTCAAAAATCTTTTACTGATGTTAAAACGCGCGAAGCGTTATCGCTTGCGGCCGCCGCCGCGGAAAGCAAGGGTATTGAGCTTCAGCAAAAAGGACTTGAATCGTACGCTTCAGCGTTCACCGAAACAGTAGACCCCGACAGGCGGCAGCATGATGGTGATGAACAACGCAGGCGCCGCGACAAAGATCAAAATGAACAGGAGAACACCATTACGGCAGATAGTTTAAAAAAAATGGCATTACACAATTTAGAAAAAGATCCGCTTCTTGATATTTTAAATAAACTGCCGGGAAAAAACGGCCGGCGCTGGATCGTGATTCCCTTTGATTTTCGCGATGGAAACAGAGAATATTTTGTCTCGATGAGAATATTAACAGAAGAGATTCACACGGAGGCACAGAGGCACGGAGGATTTAATTACAATAATGTTATTTTTATGGCACTTGATGTTACTTCAGAGCTTATAGAACATAGGTCAGAGTCTAAAAAAGAGAGAAACCTTTTTGTTTTTGAATCTGCGAACGAAAAGATTACAGGGATTTCTGTTTACTTTCAATCAAAACTTTCATTAAAGGAGCAATCCAAAATAAAAAATGAGCTGTCTCAACTTTTAGAAATTCAATCTGAGCGCGTCTTTATAAAAACAAGCGAAGAAGCGTTTCCTTTTGAGGCGGAATTTTGCGGTTCCCCAACTTCTGTGGATGAGGCGGTTTAACATGAAGAATAATAGGAAAATCGCGTCAGCTATAGGGTATGAATCAGGCGATCCCGCTCCTGTCCTTCTTGCCTCCGGCAGGGGCAGAGAAGCCGAAAAAATCATCGCAATCGCAAGTGAAGCCGGAATTAAAATTGTGGAAGACGCCGCTCTCGCTTCTCTTTTAGATACAAGCGCTAAACCCGGTGATTTTATTCCCCAATGGTGCTGGGAAGCGGCCGCCAAAGCGCTTGCCTTTGTTGTTAAAACAGAAAAAAAAAGATATATTAATGTATGATGAAAACACATTTTTATTTAGCAGATTTATTATTTGTATTATTTATTCTTTTGATTGCCGCTATTCCATTATCTGCGCAGGAATCGTCAGATGGATTCGCTCTGGATATCGGGCGCTATAGTATTTCAATTACGCCTAAAATCCTGCAGAACGGAGTGCAAAATGATACTTCGTTTGGTTTATTTTATACAGAAAGTAAAATGATCGCTGGAGAAATCAGGCTGCGTTCGATTAACGAAGCCTTGAGTGACACGATATGGGGTATTGATGATTCTCTTTTAACCCGCGAAAGCCGTGTGTATGAATTATTTTTTTTACCGGTAAGTTATTATTTTATTAAAAAAGATTTTTTTTCGTTGAAGGCGGGGGCAGGCGCATACTATGAAAATAACAAACAGAACGAAAACGGTTTTTTTAACGATAAAGATTTTAAAGAATCGTCTGATGAAGATACCTATAATTCCTACACCAATGATTATTCAGGTCATTCTATAGGTCCTCTTGTTGATATAGGAGTGAATTTTAAATACGCCTTTTTCAGGAGCTCTCTGTCTTTTGGTATTGTACCGGTTTTCTATCTATCAAGGAATCAAAGCTGGAAGCTCTATCCCTTTATGAATCCTGTTCCATCGTATTCTGCCGCGAGCGAAAGTATATGCGGCCCTTATTATTATTTAATATTAGATTTTTCTTTTGATATAAAATTTTTTACGATATTACTAACGCTGCTTAATGAATACAGTAATATTAATTATATGGGCATCGGATTTAATAATGATACAGGCGAATGGGCAGAAGTAAAAGAAAAAATAGAATATAAAAAATTCGCTTTTGAAATTTCTGTTCTTATAAATCTTGGACAAAGCGGAATAAAACCTCAAATTGGATACGGAAGAACCTTTGACGAAATAACAGGCGGGGAGAATTATATACTGCTTGGCGTAAGAAAAGATTGGTTCTGATAAAAATATATAAAGAGAGTGTAATATGAAAAAGTTTATTTTATTAACAGTGGTATTAGTTCTCCTGATAACAAATTGTTCTGATGGCGGCAAAGAAGACGAGAATTCAAAAACGGTTAAATACGCTGCAGAATTCCGGGGTGAATGGATACGCATGGATAACGGTAACCTGTGGTATATAAAAGGGGACGCGATTCTCGTGAATGGTTTTGCGTCTAATCTGGATGTCACATTTACAAGAATATCAAAAAATGTTATCAAAGCGGCGGGAGCAAATAATCAGAAATATACGCTGTTCGCGAAGCGTGTGGCTAACGCCGGTTTTAACGCGCAGGTTGTTTTTCCTGATAAAAACGACTCAACACAAAAAGTAGTAAGCCGAAGCAGCCAGGGTACAACCGGAGTTAAACCTCCCGTTAGAATTACTAATCCGGCGCAGCCCGATTTACCGCCTGTTATCGCGAATCCTGATCCTGATACCGGCGCTATAACAGTTCCAAATCAAATTCCCGGAGATAGAATCGAAATTATTCCTGATGATTCTGAATGGGATGATATAAAAGTAGGACTTACTCCGGGTTTCGGTGAAGATCAAAATATGGGTTTGATACCACTCGCGAAAGGCGTGAATCATAAGGTTTCTATAAGACTCTCGAATTCTACAGAAAATATTTATGAGCTGTATGCAGATAACACTGCGCAGGATTATATTATTGAAGTTGAAAATATTGGAACAGCGGAAAGTATTGGAGCAAGTTACGAGATAACACTTGGTGATGATTTTGAACTTGTTTCGGGGAATTTGAGTGGGATTCTGAATACAATTGTTCCCGGCGCTAAAAGAGAGATACCGCTTAAACTCCGTTCTAAAAAAATTGAAGAAGAGAGCAAAATAAAAGAAATTAAGGTGCAAATTGAGTATATAGATAAAAACGCCTCAGTAACTAGAACATGGGATGATACTGTTTCGCTTAAATTTTTCAAGCAATCAATACCTTTTTATATAAGATCTGAATATTCTGTACAAGGTGTAATTAAATCACCAAGAGGCGAAACATATTATTTTAAAACAGTAAAGCTTGGAAGTGATTACTCTTATACTGTGAATGTTCCATGGTCAAGTGAAGATTATATTGTCGCTTTTTTAGGAGCGACAGCAAAAGAAGGCTCTGAATCTGTTTATTCACTGGGTGTTGGAGATGTTCCGTCTGCGGACTGGGCTTCATTTAAAAATAGCAATAAAGCACATGAATATTTTCCTGCCTGCAGTAATGAAGAAACATCACCGAAATTTGATACCAAAAGTTTTATGTATTACCTCTACAGCGATGCCGAGCAGTATTTTAAAATCAATTTAGGAAACACTCCGCCTAGTCCCTCAGCGGAAGAAAATAAAAATAATTATTTTCAGGTTAGGACAAGCGAACAATGGAATAACGCTCTTCTAAGAATTAAAAATGGCGGCAACGGAACGGACCATGAGAGTAAAAAGTACGCGATTATAGTCATCGGAGATTTCTCTGTACCCGGAATTTTAATTACTGAAGGCGATTTTTATAGTTTTGGCCCGAATCATTATATTGATGTAATACTCGCGGGAAACGGCACAATTTCTTTAAACAGTAAAGGAAGCATTATAATATTTTCTACTAATCAAAAATTAACCATCGACGGTGAGAATTTAACCTTACAAGGATTATCAAATAATGATTATCCGGCAATTTATGTAGTGAACGGAATTCTTGAATTATTAAGCGGTACCATTAGAGGTAATACCAATAATAGCACAAGCTATGGCGGCGGGGTACATGTAGGGATAGATGTAAATTATCCAAAAGGGGAATTCATCATGTCCGGTGGAAGTATCAGCGGCAATACCGCTTTTTACGGCGGTGGGGTATTTATTAAAGAGGCCTCCTTCGTTATGAAAGGAGGAATTATTAACGGTAATACCGCAATTTATAATGGCGGCGGGGTGTGTTTTGAGTACTCCTCCGGGAAAGGTTCTTTTAACAAAACTGGCGGCGGTATAATCTACGGGAATGACGCTGGCGACTATAGTAACAAAGCCGGTAATTATTTCCCCGGCGGTCACGCGTATTTTAGCAGGGATTCATCCGGTATATTAGGGTATTACAGTGATGATACACTAAAAGAGGATAATGATATCGAGAAAAAATAGCCTGAGGGCAGGGAAAATTGACCTCCATACCCCCTACTTGACTTTTTTTACCCTTTTTGCGAGTATAAAGGGGAGTGATGCGGCTGTCGTATAACGGCTATTACCCCAGCCTTCCAAGCTGGAGACGTGGGTTCGACTCCCATCAGCCGCTTTGGTTTACTCGGGAACCCGGTTGGTTCCCTCATAAACCGGAAGAAAACCTAAACGGTTTTCTTCAGATTGGATACAGTAAAAAAACTGAAGTTTTTTTACTAATAATAATTTTTGGGGCGTATAGCTCAGCTGGTTAGAGCGCCTGTTTTACACGCAGGATGTCCATGGTTCGAATCCGTGTATGCCCACTAGTAAGTCCGCTGGACTTTAGTCCATAGGACTTTGTTTTGGAGGTGAATATGAAAAAGTTTTTTATTATTTGTTTGGCGGTTTTAACCGTATTTTCATTCTCTTGTCAGAAAAAAGGTACGGCGAATATCTCCGGGGAGATAACTACAAGGTTGCTCACCGACGCTACTGGAATTGATGACAAGTCTTTTAACGCGGCAGCGTGGAGAGGCATTATTCAATTTTACGGCGATACATGGGAACATACCTCTCATAGAGGACGTAACTATGAATTTGTTACCGCTCAAACTCAGGATATGTATATTCCAAATCTGAGACAAGCGACAGACGAAGGCTACGATTTAATTATCGCTACAGGTTTTACCTGGGCTGATTCTTTAGATACAGTCGCTTTAAGTAATCCCAAGCAAAAATATTTAATAATCGATGTTGACTGGCTTGGCGCTAAAAATGTTATGCAGGCGGTTTATGCCGAGCATGAAGGTTCTTACCTTGTTGGTGTCGCGGCAGCTTTAAAAGCGATTGAAGATGGTATTTCCAATCCGCGTTTTGGTTTTATCGGCGGAGTTCCCGGCTCTGTTATTACGAAGTTCGAAGTAGGTTATGTGCAGGGTATTCTCTCTGTAATTCCTGACGCTCAAATAATCGATTATTATGTTAACAGCTGGGGCGATCCTGCCGCTGCGAAAACACAGGCGAAAAATTGGTACGACTCAGGCGTATACGCGATTTATTCCGCGGCAGGCGGCAGCGGAAACGGAACAATTTCTCAGGCGAAGGAATATCGCTCAGCCGGCAGAAATGTCTGGGCTATCGGCGTTGACTCCGATCAATTTGAAGAAGGTTTGTACAACAGAAGAGATTCCGCTGTTCTTACTTCCATGCTAAAACGCGTTGAGAGCAGCGTTATTTACGCGCTTAATGAAGTTAAGAAAGGAACCTTTACGCCGAGTATTGTTACTTTTGATTTAAAGGCTGACGGCGTAGGCTATTCTATCGCCAATCCGGCTTTAGACGAAACTATAATCAGTAAACTGGAAGAAACTAAAGGAAAAATTTCCAGCGGTCAGATCCGTGTCGCGGCGACACTTGCTGAGAGTATGAAGCTGCCTGGCTTTCCTCAAAACTTAAGAGCGATTGACGACTAAACTTAAAGAAATTGAAAATAAAATACTAGACGCGTTTACCGGCTCCAATGCCGTTACTTCCGCTATAGTTGTGTTTCTTGGTTTTTTTATCGCGACAGTGCTTCTTCTGATAATTGGAAGAGATCCATCCGGTATGTATCAGGCGATCTTGCAGGTAGTAAGCGGGTTCGATTCACGCCGAGGCACCTGGAATATCCGCTATGTGGGCGAATGGTTTGTCGTAAGTATGCCGCTCATTCTTTGCGGATTGAGCATGGGCTTTTCCGCGCGTTCCGGTTTATTTAATATCGGCGCGGAAGGGCAGTACATAGCGGGGCTTACAGCGGCGCAGCTTGTCGCGGTTTCTTTTACGCGCGTTTTAGGACCGGAGACTTCATTTATTCATATGTTCGCCGCCATGTTAGCTGCAATTTTAGCAGGAGGAGCGTGGGGCGCGATTGCCGGTTTCTTTAAAGCTCGTTACAGAGTTTCGGAAGTTGTAACTACAATTATGATGAACTATATCGCGCTTTATGTTCACCGTTTAATCACATTGAGGATTCCTGGCGCGAATACCTTTAGAACCCCTGATTATTCTGAATCGGTGACTCTTTCGAATCAGGCTCTCGCGTCAATCACCAACAATTCAAGGCTTAATGACGGTCTCTGGTTTACAATCGCGGCAATATTAATTTATTGGCTTATCATGGAAAAAAGCACATTGGGCTTTTCGCTTCGCGCCGCCGGTTTTAACAGGGATGCCGCATTTTACGCTGGTATCAAGGTAAAAACAAATATCACAATCGCGTTAGCTGTTTCAGGCGCTTTTGCCGGGCTTGCAGGGGCAATTATCTCGCTTGGCGTATTTACTCACGGGCGTGTGCTTGCAGGCTTTGAAGGTTATGGTTTTGACGGTATCGCTGTTGCTCTTGCGGGAAACTGTTCCGCTATTGGAATAACAATTATGGGTTTACTTTTTGGAATGTTAAAATCAGCTCAACCTTTAATGCAATCGCGGCAGATACCAAGAGAGATTACTTCGATTATATTAGGGCTTGTTGTTGTTTTTATATCATTGCGTCCCGGAATAAAAATGTTCGCGGATTGGCGTAAAAAGAAAAGAGCGGAGAAGAATTAAGTATGGATCAAATGTTTTTTTCAAGTATGATTCCCTCTACATTGATGATTGTTTCTCCAATCTTGATAGCGGCGATCGGAGGCATGATATGCGAGCGGGCAGGTGTTGTAAATATCGCGCTTGAAGGGCTTATGTCTATCGGCGCTATGACTGCCGCGATTATGCATGTTTTATTGGAATCGAAAATTGGTTTTTCTATTCCGCTCGCGCTTATTTGCGCGGCGTTAGCTGGCGGTTTGTTTTCGGTTATTCATGCCTTTGCTTCTGTTACGCTAAAAGCGGATCAGGTAATTTCCGGAACAGGTATAAATCTACTTGCCAATGGTTTGACCATTTTTATTTGTCAGCTTGTTTTCCGCATGGATCGCAGTTTGAATTATAAAATGGGAATGTTATCAGATTCTTTTGGAATTTATCCAACCATTTGGATTGCGCTTTCTATTCTCGCGATCACCTGGTTTGTGTTGTACAAGCGCCCTGTCGGTCTTCGTCTTCGCGCGGCAGGAGAACATCCGCAGGCCTTAGCGGCAGCGGGAGTAAATGTAATTAGAATACGCTATATAGCGGTTATTGTTTCCGGTCTTCTTGCCGGACTTGCGGGCGCGTGTATTGTGCTTACGCAGGATATCCAATTTACAGTAAATACGATTAATGGAAAGGGATTTATCGCTCTTGCCGCGGTTTCATTTGGGCGCTGGCTTCCCTTAGGCGTTCTTGGCTCTAGTTTCCTTTTTGGTTTTTCTTCGAGCTTAGCTGTAAATGTGTTTAATATTAGAAGCCTTGACTTTTTACCATCCGAAGTTTTCAGTATGTTGCCGTATTTAATTACGCTGCTTACACTTGTGGTATTCAGCGGAAAGGATTACGCGCCAAAAGCAGTTGGGCAGCCCTACGAAAAGTAAGTTTAATTAAGAAGAACTCACACGGAGCCACAGAGGATATTCTCCCAAAATTTCTTATTCTTTCCTTTATCCAATCTCCGGCATCCATGGAGGTTCTGCGCCTGTTCGCGTGCAGACTATCGCTGCCGCTTTGTTGGCAAAAGTAAGCGCTTGGTGCAAATCTTCTTCGCTCATGTTCGCTATTGCGTTAAGTGACATTTTACCATGAAGTTCCAGCCATGATAAAAACGCGCCAAGGAAGGTGTCGCCAGCGCCAACAGTGTCGGCGATTTTTTCAATAGGAAAGCCCTCGACATCTGCCTTTATTACAGTTTTATCGTCCTTACGAAGAAGAGCCGACGCGCCGCCGGGACCAAGTGTGACAATCGCGAGGCGTGTTCCCAAGTCAATCATTTTTTGAAGAGCGTCCAGCGCTGAAACGCCGGGGAAAATAAATTCAAAGTCTTCGCTTGATATTTTCGCTATGGTGCAAAGAGAAGCCCATTGGGTAAAGCGCTTCATGTACGCGTTACGGTCTTTGATCATAAATGGGCGTATATTAGGATCGAACGCGATAACTTTTTCAGCGGGATGCCAGACATCTGTGATAAAATTTTCGATTGTTGACGCGATTGGTTCCATCGACATGGAAACAGAACCAAAAACAACACAGGAAATTTCTGAAGCCCGCGCGTTCTGCAGACAGGCTTTAAGTTCATCTGACGAAAGCAGGCGGTCGACAGTGCCTTCTTCGTAAAAAGCGTACAGCGGCTGTTTGCCATCCTCCGTTTTAATAAACGCCAAAATCGGGTTTTCGTCGCGGCGCAGGATAAAATTTGTTTGAACATTATTTTTCCGCAGCCGCTCAACTTGAATATCACCAAAAAAATTAGATGATATTCTTCCTAAAAACGCGGCGCAAACACCCAGCCTCGCGATCGCGATCGACATATTATAGCAGCATCCGCCGGGGAGAGGTATAAAAACCTCGCCGCTAACCGGGTCTTGTTTATGAAACATATCGATGACAGCCTCGCCGATACAGCAAATCATAATTAATTGTATCATTTTTCCATAAAAAGTTGTAATAAAAATCTTCTTTTCTATTGATAAAGATGTGATAAATACTATAATGAAAAATAAATATTATGAAATTTGACATAGAAATATTGGATACCACTTTACGCGACGGCGCTCAAGGCGAGGGGATTAACTTTTCGCTGCGCGATAAACTTGCTGTGACAGAAACACTTGATGAACTCGGTGTTGCCTGGATAGAAGCCGGAAACCCCGGCAGTAATCCCAAGGATTTGGAGTTTTTTAAGCAAGCGTCTTCCCTTAGATTAAAAAACTCAAAGCTTTGCGCTTTTGGCTCGACCAGAAAAAAGAATATAAAGGTAAGCGGTGATAATCTGCTTCGCTCTCTTTTGGATGCCGGAACCGAAGGTGTCGTTATCTTTGGAAAGAGCTGGGACCTGCATGTAAACGAAGTGCTTCAGGTGCCGCCGGAAGAAAATCTTGCCATGATTAGCGAGACTGTCGCTTTTTTAAAAGCCGAGGGACGCCTGGTTTTATATGACGCTGAACATTTTTTTGACGGCTGGATTAATAATTCTGAATATGCCTTAGCTACAATTAAAGCCGCTGTAGAAGCAGGAGCTGACCGTATTGTGTTATGCGACACCAACGGGGGAACATTCCCCGATAAAATTACCGCCGCTGTACAGGATATAAAAAACGCTTTTCCGAATGTATCATTAGGAATACACGCGCATAACGATTGCGGTCTTGCTATCGCGGATTCTCTAGCCGCTGTTCAGGCAGGGTGCACACAAGTGCAGGGTACGCTTGTCGGCTTTGGCGAAAGATGCGGTAATACTTCTCTCGCGGCGCTGATACCTTCTTTGGAACTTAAACTTTCTTTACGCTGTCTGCCGCAGGGGAATCTCGCGCGCATAAACGAATTAACAAGAAGGGCGGCGGAAATCGCGAATGTAATAATAAATGACGATATGCCCTATATTGGCGCGCACGCTTTTTCTCACAAGGCCGGGATGCACGCTGACGGTGTTTTAAAAAACAACCGCTCCTTTGAACATATTAATCCTTCTTCAGTGGGCAACGATCGTCATTTATTAATGAGCGAAGTGGGCGGACGCGCCGCGATCGCTGAACGAGTAAAAAAAATAGAACCCTCTATACATAAAGATCATCCTGTAATTATATCGTTAGCTGAAAAGCTAAAAAAACTTGAGGCCGAGGGCTGGGCTTATGAAGGCGCAGACGCGAGTTTTGAAATTTTAATTCTGCGCGAATTGGAGCGTTATAATCCATTTTTTAAAATTGAAGGATACAGGGTTATGAGCGAACATCCCGCAAGCAAGGTAATTGACTGTTCGCAAGCATGGGTAAAAGTTCTTGTAAACGGACAAAGCGAAGTTGCCGCCTCTGAGGGAGTTGGACCTGTCGGCGCGCTGGATATCGCTCTTCGTCGCGCACTTATGCGTTTTTTTCCGGGACTCGCGAAGGTAAGACTGGAAGATTACAAGGTGCGCGTTATAGACGGCAAAGACGCGACAGCCGCACGTGTCCGCGTTTTAATAGAATCTACCGATGGTCAGCGAAGGTGGAACACAGTCGGAGTAAGCGCCGACATCATAGACGCAAGCCGCGCAGCTTTGGTGGATTCGATTGAATACATGTTAATTAACGAAACTTTAAAATGATTAAGAATCTTGTCGTATATTGACATTTATACTATTTTAATATACTATTCTGCTAGGAGGACTGTAATATAATGAAAAAAACAGTCGGAATTATAATAGCGGTAATAGTCCTTATGGTTTCTGTTCCTGCTTCGGCGTCAGAGCGCAACGATTTCTTTTCTATGGAAGGCAAAAAAATCTGGAGTCTTGGACTTAATATAGGCAGTTCTTTTGCTACTCCTCTTTTAATTTTTAATATTAACGCAACCATTTCACCTTTGCCCTACTGTTTTTTTGAATTTGGCGCTGAGTTTGGAACCTTAAACGGAATGGCTGGCGAAAATGTAGATATCCGTGATGTTGAATATAAATCGGATTATTGGTATGCCCGCGTTAATTTATTTTTACCTTTTGGTAAAAGGGTATATGATTCCTACGGCAAGCCAAGGGAAGGCGGCGGATGGTATATCGGGCTTGGATTGGGAGTAATGAACGCGGAATACGCTTTTATCCAGAGCGTTACTGAGCGTACTGTCGCGACTGTTCAAACCCCTACCTTTGACGGAGCTACCGGTTTTTATATCGGCAGAGGACATGTTTTATTCAGGGCAGGGTATGCCGCGCGCGCTACGATGGACATGAAAAATTTAATCGGCGTTAATCATCGTATGTTATTAGGTATCTGCTACCGTATCTACTAAGGAGAATAAAAATGAAAAAAATATTAATGATTATTATTTCTATTTCTCTGATTTTTATGTTCAATACCTGCGCGCTGGAAATTGCCAATGTAATCGGACCGGACGGCGGATATGTATTTTACGATAAGGGAAATTATAATTTTGGCTGGCGCTATATTCAATGTGCTCCTTATGATTTTGGCGAGCTAAAGGATGTTGACCAGAAAAGTATCGATGAAGCATTAAGATTGTGCAATGAAAATAGCGCCGAATGGCATAAGTATGGCTGGGAAATACCAACCGAAGCGCATTTGAAAAAAATGCTTGAATGTTTTTCTTACGGATTAACCAGATTTTCACCTGACTATTATTATTTGTCAGTAAATAATCTATACGATGTGGGACACTGGTGGATATGTGATGGTGGAGTAAAAAATTCAGGAATGTACTGTACTGATTGTGGAAAAGATGCGCCTGCTATGGAAAATTGGGTAACAGAAAAAGACGCTCCGCCTGATTCAAAAAATCTTAAAGGTTCGGGAGAATGGGATCCTGTTGTTTTCCATAAAAATTTTAATGAAGCTATGAATGGGGTTGTAGAAAAAGTCGATAAAAATTCTTTACCAGAAATTATCAGGCTGCGCCCAATAAGAAGATTTTAAATATTATTAAATGAGAGCGTTATGAAGAAAAAAAGTATAAGTCTTTTATTAGTTTTATTCCTATCCATAACGCTCATTACTTGTCAGCATATAGACAGGTTCGCGCAGGCTGCCGCCGCTGAAGATCTGATGGATTATGATACGGCAAACATGATAAGTCTTTCCGCGAGAGCCTTTAGTTCCGCCTCGGAAAATATTAGTTTAGAAGAAGAATATTTTATCGGCAGAGCGGTAGCGGCAAATATTTTAAACACTTACAAAATTTGGAATGGAAACCCGGAGCTTACCGCGTATCTTAATAAAATCTGCGGCGCCCTCGTTTTAAATTCTCCTCAGCCAAAAAATTTTAAAGGTTATTATGTCGCGATATTGGACAGCATGGAGATAAACGCTTTTGCGACTTCCGGCGGGCATATTTTTGTAACGCGCGGTCTTATTGCGGTTACCAATACAGAAGATTCCCTTGCCAGCGTTATCGCGCATGAGGTTGCACACTGCCAGCTTCGGCATGGTATCAATTCCATTAAAACAAATCGTCTGACACAGGCAGTTTTATTTACCGCGACCACAGGAATTGGAAACGCGATAGGCATGGATGTTAATGAATTAAGCGATATATTAAACGAATCTGTAGGCGAGATTTTTCAAACTATGGTAAACCAAGGTTATTCTAAAGAACAGGAATATGAAGCTGATATCGCGGCAATGTATTTTCTGGCTGTCGCTGGTTATCAGCCTTCGGCTCTTATTGATATGTTAAAGGAATTGGATAAGACTCAGACTTCAAGGTCTGGTTTTTCCAGGACCCACCCGCTTCCCAGGCAGCGTATTTATTTCGCCGAAAGAGCGCTTAACAGATTTAATGTTACAAATACCACGCCTGACAGGCAGGATCGCTTTAACAAAGCTTTAAGAATAAGCACAGCAGCTCAATAGGTTAATTATGAAAAACTGTCCTTGCGGTACCGGCCGCGCGTATTCAGATTGTTGTGAAAAATATATTAGCGGCAGGGAAAAGGCGCCAACCGCCGAAGCTCTTATGCGAAGCCGTTACTCGGCATATGTTGAACACGCTATCGATTATATTATAAATACCTGCGTACATCGCGGAAAAGAAGATATTGATTTTAAATCCACACGCGACTGGAGCGAACAGTCAAAATGGCTCGGGTTAAAAATAATCTCTGTAGAAAAGGGCAGTGTTACAGATACAGAAGGAACTGTCGAGTTTGAAGCGACTTATGAGCGTGACGGTTTAAAAGATGTACATCACGAGACCGGAAAATTTAAAAAAGAAAAAGATGAATGGCTCTATGTGGACGGAAATATAAAAGCGACAACTATTGTGCGCTCATCCCCAAAAACCGGACGCAATGATCCTTGCCCATGCGGCAGCGGAAAGAAATATAAACATTGCTGTGCAATGTAACATTGCTGTGCCCGCTGAACTCTAGCTTAAAATTTTTATTTTTGTTAAAATTGTCCCATGTTAGATTATAAATTTATAGCCGAAAATTTGCAGGCGGTCGCGGCTAATATTGCCGACCGATTTATGAAAGCCGATGCCGAAGCTGTGGCTCGTCTTTACGCTAAAAGAACGGAACTCGCGACAGGACTTCAGTCTCTGCAGCAGAAACGCAACGCGAATGCCGATGCCATGAAAGGCAAGATGGAGCAGGACGCGCGAAACGCTCTAATCGAAGAAGGTAAAAAACTTAAAGAAGAAATTGCCGCCGCGGAAGCCGAGCTTGAAACAGTCGAAAAAGATCTGGTAAGCGAAGCGCGAAAGATTCCAAACATGGCTCACCCTGACGCGCCCGTCGGAAGAGAAGACAAGGATAACCTCGAAGTTAAAAAATCGGGCAATATTCCAAAGTTCGATTTTGAGCCTGCCGACCATGTAAAATTGGGGCAGGATTTAGATATAATTGATTTTGACGCTGGAACAAAAGTTTCCGGCACAAAATTTTACTATCTTAAAAATGAAGGCGTGTATCTTGAACTTGGTCTTATTCGTTACGCGCTTGATATTTTACAAAAGAAAGGTTTTACCCCATTTATTACTCCAGACATTGCCCGCGAAGAAATTTTGGAAGGTATTGGTTTTAATCCGCGCGGAGCTGAGTCTAATGTTTACACTCTTGAGGGCGAGGATACATGTTTAGTTGGAACCGCGGAAATTACTTTAGGCGGTTATTATTCCAACACAATTCTTCCGCGCGAAAAATTGCCGCTTAGAATGGCAGGGCTTTCCCATTGCTTCAGGCGCGAAGCGGGCGCTGCAGGACAATTTTCCAAGGGCTTATACCGTGTGCATCAGTTTACTAAACTTGAAATGTTTGTTTACTGTCTGCCCGAAGAATCAGACCGCTTCCACGAAGAGTTACGCGCAATAGAAGAAGAAATTTTTGAAACTTTAAATATTCCTTTCCGCGTTGTAGACACCTGCACAGGAGACCTTGGCGCGCCCGCTTACCGCAAGTGGGATTTGGAAGCATGGATGCCGGGACGTAACGGCGGCGAGTGGGGCGAAGTAACTTCAACTTCCAACTGCACAGATTATCAGGCGCGCCGCTTGAACATCCGCTTTAAAGACACGGACGGTAAAAATAAATTTGTTCACATGCTCAACGGAACCGCGATAGCTATTTCGCGCGCCATCATCGCCATTCTGGAAAACAATCAGCAGGCAGACGGCACGGTTCGCATTCCGCGCTCATTAGTGCCTTATGTCGGTTTTGACGTGATTAAAAAGAAGTAATTAATAGACCGGATAAACAGCGCATGACAAAAATTTATTATTTCAGCGGAACCGGTAACAGCCTCTGGTCTGCAAAAAAAATTGCGCGGCTTATTAGCGATACCGGAGAAGAGTGCCAATTATTTAATATTGGCGCGTTGTATGCTGAAGTGCAGCAGCAAAACGACAATTTAATTATCGAAGCTGACGCTGTTATTTTGGTTTACCCATCTTATGCTTTTGGTCTGCCGCTTGTTGTCCACGATTTTGTAAAGAAAGCCGAATTTAAAAAAAATAACGCCTGCAGCTTGTATCTTGCATCCTTTGTAACTTACGGTTCAACTCCGCTTGGAACACAGGGGATAATGAGGCGCATTCTTAAAAAGAAGAAAATTGACAAAATGTTTTTTAGTAAAATTCCCGCCGTAGAAAATTATCTTGCAATGTTCGGAGCGCCTGACAAACAGACAATCGAAAAGCGAAGCGAAATGCAGAGTAAAGCGACAGAAGAGGCGGCTCGCTCTGTTATTAAACGAGAAACAAACCGCATAAGCACATTTTGCCCTTTTTCTACATTTATTGTCTGGCTTTTTTATTTTGGAATCAAAATCTTTTACAAATATTACCGCGTAAGCGATAACTGTAAAGGCTGCGCAGTTTGCGAGAAAGTGTGTCCTGTCTCCGCCATCAAAATGGAAAATGGCCGCCCGCGATTTTCCTCAAAATGCCAAAACTGCCAGGGCTGCGTTAATATCTGCCCCTCACGCGCCATTCAATTCGGCCGCGTAAAATTCGGCACTCCCGGTTACTGCCACCCTGAGATAGGGATTGATGAATTAGGCGCCATGAATTAAAAGAAGAATTATATCTTTTCACTCAGGCCAAAGATTACTGGCTGTTGCTTCGTCGGTTTTTTTCCAGAATTGGCTGCGTCCTATTCCAAGACCGATTTCTCCGCGCATTTCCAGAGTGTCTTCCTTGTGTTTTTTATTATCAGCCAGGTGAAAAGTAATTTTACAATTGTACATTCTGCCGTCTTCGGGATTAATTAAGCTGCCGCCTCTCCATTCGCCTCTTTTATGCTTTGTTAGCCCAAAGATCCAAGGCGTTCCGGCGACAGGCATGGTGTTTACTTTGCCGGGAACAGGAAAACCATGATAGCTTTCTTTGCAGGGGATGGCTGTCATTCCTTTTTTAAAATTCGCTAATGATATAATTTCTCCGTAAAGAACATCATTTTTGATATAGATTTTCCATCCGGCGGTAACTTTGTTAGTGTTATCATCGACACTTAACCAGAAACCCTCTACAGGATCATTTTGCGCGGGGAGCTGCGCTGCACTTTGCGCGGGGAGCTGCGCTGCATTTTGCGCGAACGCTGACGTAGCGATTGTTAAACAAATCAACGCTAAAATTATTCTTTTCATGAAATATACTCCTTTTGTTAAACAGATTATTATCGCATATCAGATATTTAAGCGGCGGTTACCTTCTTTGTAAGCTTCCGTTCTAAGCTGCTTTACGCTCGTGTCATTTAAATAATCATCAAATTGCATCATGCGGTCTATAAATCTTTCACCATTCTCTTCCTGCGGCAGAATTTCGATTATACGGTTCGCGATAGAGTTTATAAATTCATGGTCATGCGAATTAAATAAAATAACGCCGGGGAATGCCGCGAGACCGTCGTTTAACGCGGTGATAGCTTCAAGATCCAGGTGATTGGTAGGCTCATCAAGAACCAGGACATTGCTGCCGGAGAGCATCATTCTGGAAAGCATGCAGCGTACTTTTTCGCCGCCGCTTAACACATTTACAGGTTTTAACGCTTCTTCGCCCGAGAAGAGCATGCGTCCAAGAAAACTGCGCACATAGGTTTCATCCTGGTCGGGCGAATATTGACGCAGCCAGTCTGTAATTGATAAATCAGAATTAAAAAAGATTGAGTTTTCTTTTGGAAAATAAGAAAAAGTAGTTGTCTGCCCCCAATAGATATCGCCGTTTTCCGCCTTTTTAACATCGGAAATAATATCAAAAAAAGCGGACTTGGATGTATGTTCAATGCCTACAAAGGCGATTTTATCACCCTTGTTTACTGTTAAAGAAAAATCTTTTAAAAGCGCCTTGCCTTCAAAGGAAAAATTTAATTTTTCAGCCCGCAGGACATTATTGCCAATTTCGCGGTCAGGTTTAAAACCGACATAAGGAAATTTTCTGCTTGTTACGGGAACATTGTCAAGGTCGAGTTTTTCAAGCACTTTTTTGCGGCTCGTTGCCTGGCGTGCCTTGCTGGCGTTAGACGCAAACCTCTGGATAAATTCTTTTAATTCTTTCGCCTTGTCTTCGCGCTTTTTTAACTGGTCGCGTGCCTGCCGCTGCAATATCTGGCTCATCTGATACCAGAAATCATAATTGCCGGAATACGGAGTAATTTTTCCAAAGTCTATGTCGCAGACATTTGTGCAGACAGAATTTAAAAAGTGGCGATCGTGCGAAACTACAATGACAGTGTTGGGAAATTCAATTAAAAAATCTTCCAGCCACTGTATCGATTCTAAATCCAAACCGTTAGTTGGTTCGTCTAAAAGTAAAATGTCAGGGTTTCCAAAGAGGGCTTGCGCTAAAAGGACGCGTACCTTTTTTGATTCGTCCAATTCCGCCATGAGCTTAGCATGGTCTTCTTCGTCAAGACCAAGCCCGGAAAGGAGTATACCTGCCTGAGATTCTGATTCCCATCCGCCAAGGTCTGCAAAGTCCGCTTCTAATTCGCTCGCTCTAAGACCGTCTGCTTCGGTAAAATCTTCTTTCGCGTAAATCGTTTCGCGCTCTTTTTGCACGCTATACAATTTTGGGTAACCCATAATGACAGTTTCAAGCGCCGGAAATTCTTCGTAAGCGAAGTGGTCTTGTTTTAAAACAGCAATGCGCTGATTTTTTGCGATAGAGATTTCTCCCTTGTCGTGTTCAATTTCGCTTGAAAGAATTTTAAGGAAGGTTGATTTTCCAGCTCCGTTAGCGCCAATAATCCCGTAGCAGTTACCGGGAGTGAATTTTAAATTTACATCTTTAAAGAGAGTGCGTTCTCCAAAGACAAGACTAACATCTGTAACAGTAATCATTTTTTTCTAAATATTCCTATGAATTTTGAGATTAATCCCTTTTTAACGGGAGCTTCTTGTTTTGTTTCTTGAATAACAGGCTTGGTTTCAGTTTTTACATTAGCTGGTTTTTGATGCTGTTGTTTTTCGCTTTGCTCAGGCGGCTGCCCCGAGTATTTTTTCTTGTAATGCGCCATCCGCTCTTCCATACTCAACCGCGACAAATCCTGTTCTTTCGTATTTCTCTGCTTACCTCGATCTGCACCTTGGTTAGAAAATCTATTTTCTTTCTTTGTGTCCTTAGTGTACTTTGTGCCTTTGTGTGAATCTCTTCTTTTCTTGTTTTCTTCGCTCGTGTTCGTTCGTGTGGTTTGTGGTTGATTCTTCTTTGGTGAAAATTCTTTCTTCTTTCCGTCTCCGCGTGAATAATCATCAGTATGTATGCGCATACCCTTACTTTTATCTTCTTCGTAATGTTCAGGCATCGCGACATCTGACGGAATTTTTTTACCAATATACCGCTCAATCGCCGGCAGTTCATAAACATCCTGTTCGCTGGAAAATGTAATCGCTTTCCCTGTCTTTCCCGCGCGAGCGGTTCTTCCTATGCGATGAACATAGTTTTCCGCTTCTGTCGGAACATCGTAATTAATAACCATAGCGAGGCTTTCGATATCAAGACCGCGGGCAGCGACATCGGTAGCGATAAGCATTTTTGTTTTTCCGCTTTTTACATCTT
>Ga0209755_10003760_pt1 | contig 18627 bp, 23 predicted proteins | sample TergutCo191P1_FD_187301 | JGI IMG/M metagenome (GOLD analysis project Ga0209755, IMG submission 187301) | Cornitermes sp. P1 segment gut microbial communities from Petit-Saut dam, French Guiana - Co191P1 (SPAdes) (version 2) | ecosystem: Host-associated > Arthropoda: Insects > Digestive system...
CTCTGCATAACTACTAATCAATTTTTTTGAAAGTGCCTCAAGGTGCTTTGTTTGCTGACCCTTTTTAGGTCAAAGAAAATTTATTTAAAAATTTCTAATTTTATCCTTGACTTTTAATAGTTAGTCTTTCGGTTTTCTCGGTACTGCTTTTGCGAAAGCTCATCAGCACTTATGGTGTCCATAAGCGACTTAATAGCGTCCGATTTTTCGCACATCTTATTAAGAAAGGCCTGAGTCCTTTTTTTGCCAAATGTGTTTTCCGCTTCTGTAATAACCCCATCGTAATATAAAACATTTTGGTTCTCAGGGTTTTTATTTAACAGTTCCCCCACATCTGCTGCATAACGCTTAAATGCAGAAAATCCGTCTATGGCAAAGAGCGCGCAAGCGACATTTTCCCATTGGCCTCCTTCGTCAATGCGCCCTTTGGCAAGTTTCCCCTTCTTGGTTAAAAAATAATCGTATTTTGCAATAAGTGCATCCTTGGCAAGTATACTGCCGTCTTTGGCAAAGCAAGTTAAAATATCCAAAAGCTGATTAAACAACCTATCTTCGCAACGTGTTAAAAATTTTTCTATCACGGACTTTTCAAAATAGCCCTTCTCACCCAATGCGCATATGGCAAAATACAGATAGTGCCCCTTCGTCCCTTCCACTTGCCAGTCATATGAAATATTACGCAAACAGCAGCGGAGCAAAATATCGCGGTATGCGGTCTTGTTCCCGCTGTTTTTCAGCTTCACTACTGCACTGCCCAAACCAAGACGCAATGCTTGCGAAAACTCTTTTTCGGTCATAAGCCACTCCCACAAAATTTATTTCAGATGAAAGTAAAAAGCGAACGCCTACCACAAAAGCAAGTTGAACTTGAGATGGATTATTTTACAGTTCTGCCGCTACTGGTTTGCCGATAGTCAAGCTATTTTCCGTCACTATACAGTCAAACGCAGCCACTTTCACCCCTGCCTTTTTAGCAGCAACAAGAGCTTCCCCGAAAGCAGGATGTGTTTTGTTGTTAGGCATAAAATAGTTAACGCCACTCATTTGAATCATAAAAACAACATGAGCCTCATAACCGCTACCGATGCTCTTAGTCAGTTCATTCAAATGCCTCACACCCCGCTCAGTAGGTGCGTCTGGGAACATAGCCACACCGCCGTCTTCCAGTGTCACACCCTTGACTTCAATAAAGATTTTTCGTTTGCCTGCTTCAACATAGAAGTCGAATCGACTGCTGCTGTATTTCGCTTCCGGCTTGATTAGCGTAATACCGTCTATGTATTGTCCGGATTTCAGATATTCTAAGAACACTTTATTCGGTGCTTGGCTGTCCATGTTTATCAACCGTGTGCCTTTGTAGACAGCAATGAAATCATAGGCGGTTTTGCGTTTTGTTTCGTCAAATTTCTGCAAAATCACCGTTGCACCGGGTATGAGTAACTCCTTGCATCTGCCTGTGTTTTTTACATGAGTGATTTCGGTTTTGCCGTCAATTTTTACATGAGCGATAAAACGGTTGGGGCGGGATAAGAACGCGGCAAAAAGAGTGTTGGGGTAGGTCATGGATGTCTGACCATCACTTGCCAATTCACACCGAAACGGTCAATTACATAGCCGTATAATTCCGACCAAAAAACTTTTGCCAACGGCTCCACTATTTCGCCGCCCGCAATCAGTTTTTCAAAAGTTGCCTTGACTTCGTCAGCCGTGTCATAAGTAATCAAAAACGAGATATGCGTGTCAGCAAGCGGTGTTTCACTGCCATCGGTTAGTGAAAAATTCGTGCCGCAGATGATTATTTCCGAGTGCATGACAAAATTCGGCGGCAACTCGTCCATGCCGCTATCTGCCGGTGCATCTTTTGCATAGTTTATGGCTTTAACCTCCGCATCCAATGCCTCTTTGTAAAAATTGATTGCTTCATCACAACATCCTTGAAAATGAATGCATGGTGTAATCATAATAAGAAGTACCTTCCTTTATTTTGATTGGCATTTTATGATATGCCATGATGCTTCTGGAATTTCTCAGAAGCGGCGGCGACTTTGCCACTAAGAGCAGAAATCCCCCGAAACTTAGCGGTTTCGGGGGATAGTGGCGGAGAAGGAGGGATTTGAACCCTATAAGCAAACCGCAAACTGACTACACTTGCTGCGAAACCTTGCGTTGTGAGCAATCTTATGAGCATTCGTCGCACCTATATCACGACTTTTTTTATCAACTGCTCAATTATTTCCGTCAGCGTCTTACCGCTGTCGGTCCTAATCCGTTCTAGCTTGGATCTTGCTTCTAGCCACCGCAACAAGCCGACCGGCAAAGCAGTCGGCTTAAAAGAACTGTTCAGGCTGTTTTTTTGTTTAGGTGAGTTTCGATTTTTTCAAAATATTCTTTAGCCTTTTCTATATCCTCTTTTGTGATTTTAACGCAATCATACCTTGAGCGCCTGCTTTGCACATACAAGGCCACATATGCTGAGCTAATTTCCTTTAATTGCGATAGGGTGATAATGTTTTTGTTGCGCTTTTCGTGAGTGGTTGGATGGTATCCGGTTTTTGAAAATTCCGTATCAACCAAATGAACAGCACTGTAAAAGAGTATTGTTATATACCAGTCCTTATAGTCACCGGTTTCACTAAAAGCATCCAGATTTAACAGTTTCTTGTTGTGCAGATATTGTGTTTGGTGCTTGTCAAATGATGGCATCCCAGTCATCCTTCTTTATCTTGATGCTATATTCAGAGTCGCTTATCTCGCCAACGCCATGAACCATAAAATTAAAATAGTCGCTCTCTGCATCAAGGTTTTCGGTGTAAATCTCACAATACTCATAAATGTTATCTGATGTAGGGTTTGTGGTGATTACACAAATGTTCTCGCCAGAACGGTCTGACAAGATGCAGTGCGTTGTTTTTTTTTCAAAAATAGCACTAAAGAATTTTTCTCTATTTTTGTATGCCTCGCGAATAAAGGTTAAGTGCAATCTCGTTTCCTTTAATTCTTTCAACACAATATCGTAAATCGGGTTGCTGTTGCGCCTAACACGCACTCTTTCAATCCAAATGTTGGCCGCCATACGGTTGGCGGTTGTTTGCTCGCTAGATAATGCGGCAGCTTCTATGTCGTTAACCAATTCCCAAAGATCTAAAGTGCTAACATCCGGGACGGCACCCCACTCTGCGCATCCCGTGCTGGGCGGTGCTTGCTTGAGGTTGTCTGTATTGCTTGTTAAAAGAGATTGCATGGTGCTACCCCCCCCCTTTTTTTATCAATCGCCTTCTTTTTGCTCTGGCAGCGGTATACCCAATCCGTTTTTGTGCTCTCTTTCGTACTTCACCAAAATTTGCAGGAATTTCGTCAGGTTGTCCACTGCGCTTTCAATTGGCATCTCAACACGGGAGACAACTTCTATTTCATCAGCTTCGCCAGTATCGCCATTTTCTGACACGATTCTGGCGAACTCAAGAAACAACGTCTTTTCGTCATAAGAAAAGCCCATTAACTCTGCCTTAATTTCTTTTTTTGCATCTTCAAGATATCTTACTGTTAGCGACATACTTAAGCACCCTTTTCTTTAAGTCCATTATAAAAATTACATACAATCAGTATACCACATTCCGCTGCGCAACGGAAGCTCAACTAACAAAAATTGAGCATTGCCCAACCCCTATTGTTTTCGGCTAATATTATCAAAGTTCTCTCCCGTTGTCAATAACGTGAATTGAACATAACTTGAATTGAAGCAAATGCAAAAAAGAAATACCGCCTGAAAGCGCGTTCTGCCTGCATTGCGGAGTCGGGCAAACCGGTCGGCACCCAGAACCCAAAATCTCGCGACAACGGGCAAGGGATCGTGTACCAAAGTAACGGTAAATGGGTTGCCTTGGTGACGAAATACTACCACACTGACGACAATGGAAAGCGTAGGCCAAAACGGGTAAAAAAGAGGGATGCGCTAAATTATATATTTACACTTTTAGGCGCAAGCGAAAAGAACGTCCAGACGCTTGATTACTATTGGCAAACTTATGAGAAGTCATCGCTACCCAAGTTGTCAGAAGATAGGCAAGTTGCATACAAAATAGCTAAGAAGAAATTGGAGGGCATTTTTCACACACCGGTGAATGCGCTCTCCATCTCCGATTTGCAACAAATCATTGACGAAAAGGCTCAAACGCACTACCCGGCGCGGGATATGAAAACCGTGTTGTCCCATCTTTACCACAGGGCGGTCGCTCAGCAAGACGTGCTCACAAACCTATCGGAGTATATCGAACTCCCCAACCTTGACGAAGGAGAACAAATTCCATTCTCTAGCGAAGAGCAGGGCAGGCTGTGGGAGCTTTTTTGAAAACGGGGATGAATTTTCTGCGTATATATTGCTGATGATTTACACAGGCATGATGCCCGGAGAGTTGCTGAGCGCAAAAAAAGAATATGGAAGATTGGGACAAGCAGCAGATAATCGGATTCAGCAAAAAGACAAAGAAGCGTAAAGAAACACCCATCGTACTGCCCGACACTATATTGCCTGTCATTAAGTTCATTTGCGAAAACGGCAACGGAGATAAGTTCATACACATAAATAAAGATAACTTCTACAAAAGATATTATGCGTGCTTGGAGCGGGCCGAGTGCAGGAAACTTGCGCCTTATTCATGCAGGCATACCACAGGCACGGCGCTTGACACGGCAGAAATACCGATTGCAATAGTCAAAGAAATAATGCGGCACACGAAAATAACAAGCACCGCAAAGTACATTCATCCCGACTCAAGCAATATGCTCACCGCAGCAAACAAAGCCAGACCCGCAAAGGAAGTGTAGCAATGGGTGTAGCAATAGGCGGTATTTTATGATACGGAGTGGTGTTTTTGGGGATTTGCAGAAGCGGCGGCAACGTTGCCACGAAGAGCAGAAATCCCCCGAAACTTAGCGGTTTCGGGGGATAGTGGCGGAGAAGGAGGGATTTGAACCCTCGCGCGCTTTTGACACGCCTACTCCCTTAGCAGGGGAGCCCCTTCGGCCTCTTGGGTACTTCTCCAAATTTGCTGGCAGCATACCTGCCAGCCCTGAAATATTTTAGCGTTCTTTGAGATAAATGTCAAGAGCAATCTGCCCTATTTGTCAAGAGATATATTATCTATGCCGTTTTGCTCAAATTCTTCAATGTATTCATCAATGCGGTTTGTGAGTTCTCCATAGTTTTCCGGGCTTATTGGCTCGAAATCCATATCACGCCTCGCAAGCTCTTCCGCCAGTATTTCAAAAAACACGGAATCTTCGTATTCGGCTATGGCCTCATGGATGCCGCCGTTTTCAAAGGCCGCAGACGGCACCGCAATACCTTGCTTATAATCGGTGAGGGCAGACATTCCGTGAGCAGGAGCCACAGAGAACAGACGGGTTTCAACCTCGTCATATTCGACAATACGGTCTGAGCCGCGCGTTGAATTTAGAATCCAGTTTCCAACATAGGCCAGATCCAGAAGCCGCCTGAATTGCATATCCGTTAATTCAATTTTCATAACGCACCTCCCGGCCAGCCGAGGACATAAAAACAGGTGAGCCCGCTGGCAAGTGGTTTAACTTGAGCCAAAGCAATGACATAAAATCCTCGGGAATGTGATTATACCAGATTTTATAAAAAATGCAATGTAATTTTCAAAGATGGTTTTGGCATTGACTTTAGTTGATTAGCCGGCCTTAGTCACTTTGAATTGGTTCACCATAGCTTTCATCGTACACTATCTCGTCTGACTCAATAAGTACAGGCAGGACGAAACTTATTTTTGTGCCAATCCCTTCCCTGCTCAGAACTTCCATGTGCCCTTTGTGACGGGCTGCAATCCACTGGGCTATGGAAAGCCCAAGCCCTGCCCCGCCTGTGGCTCTTGCGCGGGATTCGTCGGCCCTGACAAATCTGTCAAAGACATTTGGCAAAATTTCAGGGCTAATCCCAATACCGTTATCTTCAACCGAAAGCCTGGCATAAAATCCATCCTGAGTTGCAGTTATCGCAATTTGACCATCACTATCGGTATATTTTATGGCGTTGTCAACCAAAATGCGCAGGGCTTGTTTGATGAGAGCCCTGTCTGCAAGCACCACTGCTCCATCTGTAGAAACGATGAGATTCTGTTCTGTGCCGAGCATCTTCATCTCGCCGACAACCTCATCAATAATGTCTACCAAGGTTATGCGCTCTTCAAATAAACTAATCCTATTGCTGTCCCCGCGGGCAAGAAATAATAGCTGCTCAACAAGTTCCTTCATGCTCTCGGCTTCGTCCTTGATTGCAGTAACAGACTCTGTCAGTGTCTTTTCATCTTTTTTGCCCCATCTGTCGAGAAGGTTTGCATAGCCCTGAATGACAGCAATCGGCGTGCGCAGTTCATGAGAGGCATCTGAAACGAACCGGGCCTGTGCAGCATATGACTGATTTATTCTGTCCAGCATGCCATTTATTGCCTCGCCGACATTCCGAAGTTCCTCATGCAGGTCATCCAGTTTTATCCGGTCATCTAAATGCCCGGCATCTATGCCGTCAAGCCTGCCTGCGAGAGCCATCATTTTCTCATGGTCAAGCTGCTTGTTAAGTTCAGAGAAGTTCTGGGCGGCCCGGGCAAATTCCGACACAGGCTCAAGTGATTTGCGGATTACCCCCCTGTCGCTGACTGTGGTAGATAGAAGGATGAGTAACTCAATCACCATTAGAACTATAAGCGAAAGGGTGAAGTAGTACAGAAATGTGCCGATATGCAGCTCAACCTCATAGGCGCGGCCTTGGGTACTCACCCCAACAACATATGTGACGCTGCGGATAGCGTCCTCAAATCTGCCCGGAGTGCCTCGGAATCCGCGCAGGGTGTGTTCAGAGTCAAAGGGCAGATATCTGGTAAAAGGCCATAGGACAGTGCCCTCAACTGGCAGTTCAGGCAGTGCGCGGACCTGCACGCCCGAAAGTGCCATCCAGCCGCCGCTTTCAGGCGGCTGCTGCACCTGCACCATCTCAAGAGCCGCCACAACCCTTCCTTCGCTGTAAAACGCCAGAGCAATGGCCGCAATTAGGCAGATCATAATATTTATGCTCAGGAAAGTCCCCAGAAGACGAAAAACTAATTTCAGCTGTAGCTTGTTTGTTATAGAGCTTCGGATTTTCCCTGCCGATTCAGTTGTCTTGTCGATTTTATTCATCTTTTATCACATACCCTACACCTCGGACGGTGTGAATCAGCTTTATGTCAAAGGCTTCGTCAATTTTCGTTCTAAGAAATCTAATATAAACATCCACGGCGTTTGTGCCACCGTCGAAATCATACTCCCACACATTTTCCAGCAGCGTTTCGCGGGTGAGCACCACCCCTTTATTTTTGAGCAGGTAGTGCAAAAGGTCAAACTCGCGCTTAGTGAGTTCAATTGGCGTACCCCTGCAAGACACTGAATGTTTTTTTAGGCTTAAACTCACATCAAGGGCAGACAACACATCCTCGTCACCTTGTGCCGCCTGGCTTGAGCCGTTTGCGGCTTTGCGGAGAGTTGCGCGGATTCTAGCCAGCAGTTCTTCAATGGCAAAGGGCTTTGTTATATAGTCCTCAGCCCCCAAATCCAAACCCGCCACCTTGTCCATGACCTCATCTCTGGCTGTTAGCATTATAACGGGTACATTTGAAACCTTCCTAAGCCTGCGCAAAACCTCCATGCCGTTTAACTCCGGCAGCATAATATCAAGCAGCACCAAGTCGAACTCGCCTGATACGGCGAGTTCATACCCGGCCCTGCCTGTAAGAGCTTTGGTAACGCTGTACCCTTCGTGACAGAGTTCCAGCTCTACAAACCTAGCGAGCTTTTCCTCATCTTCAACAAGTAGGATTTTAATTGCCTGACTCAAATAACCACATCCAATTATAAATAAATTACTTCGTCATCATCTTTAGCTTCAGTGACAGGCGCCGCCGGGTTTTCCGCCGCACTGCCCTGCTCCCCGTCAGAAGCGGCCTCCCCGCCTGCATCTGAGCTAGAATCTTCATCGCCGGCTTTGCCTGCATTGTATGCATCCCTTGTGGCTTGAACCTCTTGAGTGATGGTCTTCTTCACATCGTCAGCCATGTCACAAGCTGCGTTCATCGCATTATTAACTGACTCTTTTTCTAAGTCAGGGCCTCTAAACTGATAGCGTACACCGCAGAACAGAGTGATGATAAGCAGCGGGATTGTCACCCAGAAAAAAAACAACAGCATGACTACAAACGCTATTACAGGAATTGAAAACAGGTGCTCTCCGCTTCTGCTGGCTACAAGCTGATTTGACAGCCCCTTGTCCAGCACCTTGAGGCAGAACGCCCCAAACTTCTTCATCATGCTGGAAAAAGTCTCACCCGAACTTGAGCCTTTGGCTTTGGCTCCCGAGCTATGCCCCTCTCCGTCTTGAGCTCCTGCGCCAGAATAAAACCCTCCGCCTGGGGGAGTGTCGATTCTGCCCTGCTTCTCTAGATATACAAATGCGTCAAGCAGGCTGCCGCCTGCGTTTTCAAGCGCCTCTTTAGCCTCTGTGTAGCTTACGCCAGCTTTTTCGCGTAATTTCTCCGCTTTTTCAAGATCAGTCATGACTATGTCCTCACATATTAGTTTTGATATTCCAATAATAGCATAAATGAATAAAAAGAAAATTTGGTAAACATGAAAGAAATATTAAAATTCTTTAACAAAATGGCCGCCCTTGCGCGTGGGCGGCCTTGCTGTGACATATAATTTAGGATCTGCTCATTACATAACCTTTTACATCATCCCAAGTGTTGTAAACGCCTTTTTCGTGCCATTCCTTGAGCTGCTCAGCGGAGTAGCCAAGCTCCTTGAGAATTTCTTCGGTGTTCTCTGCGAGCATTGGAGCTCTGGCATATGGGAGCTTGTCCGCACCCTCAATGCACACCGGCGGGCGCACCATCGCACGTTTGCCAGATGGGTAATCCATTTCCTCAAACACTCCTGTTGCCCATGCCTGCTTATCTTCGAGAACTTCTTCCCAAACTTGCGCGATAGAGAACGGAATGTCAGCTTCTGTGAGAATTTCGGTCCACTCTGCCGCTGTCTTTTGAGCAAAGGCATCACTTATAATCTGAACAAACTCGCCGTGAAGTTTATTTTCTGTTATGCTTGCGATAGTGTAGCGCTCATTTCCAACAAGGTCTGCACGCCCTATAAGGGGCATGAAAGTGGGGTAAAACAGGTCGAATGGAGGCATCGAAAGCTGTATATGCCTGCCGTCCTTGCTCTGATATGTGTTGTTAAATGGATTTTCAGCAGTCTTACGGCTGAGGGGGTAAGTCTGGCCGAGCCCCTTGTACTGAGCTGCCTGAATTGCAATGGCTTGAACAAACACAGAGCAGTGAAGAAGGTTTGTAGAAACCTTGTCGCCCTTCCCTGTTTTTTGAGCGTTATACAGGGCTGTCATGATTCCAGCGGCGAGAAACATTCCTGAAACATGGTCGCCAATACCCGGAATTAGGTTAATTGGCTCTGAATCTTTTTGATACAGTGTGCCCAGCAGGCCGCCGCGGGCCCAGAAAGCTGTAAAGTCGTAGCCAGGCAAATTCATATCCGGGCCTGATTCGCCAAAACCGGTAAATGAAGCGTAGACGAGCTTAGGAAATCTCTCCTTGAGGTCTTCATAGTTTAGCCCCAGCTTCGCTAGAGCCTGTGGACGCCAGTTGGTGAGGAAGATATCTGTATCTTCCAGTAGCTTGAAGAGAATTTCGCGCCCTTCGGGTGCTTTAAGATTTACAACCAAGCTGCGCTTGTGGGCATTTTCAAGGTCAAATGTAGTATTTTCGTATGGGTCGCCCAACCTGCCTTCCGAGGCTCCGTTAAATCTCACCTGATCTCCGCTCTTTGGTTCCACTTTAATTACATCGGCGCCAAATTCCGCAAAAAAACGAGCACAAGCAGGTACTGCGATAAATGTGCTCATCTCAACAACTCTTACGCCCTGTAGTGGTTTGTTTACACTCATTTGTTGTCCTCCAATAATCTTCTTATTAAATTTGATGGTGCTGGTGATCGGAATCGAACCGATACGGGATTGCTCCCACGGGATTTTAAGTCCCGGGCGTCTACCTGTTCCGCCACACCAGCATATGCACTTTGCCAAAGCATTATATTTTAATATTATTGATTTGTCAATTACACTTTGTGGTTACAAAAAAATTACAAAATAATTACAAAGAAGTTGACAAATAGAATATTTTCTGTTAAAATAACCAAGTTCACACAGTTTATCTTATTAAAGGAGAGTAATTCGTGAATCGCTTATTTCGCAAAATAGCTTTTATAATTATTGCCAGCATTTTGGTTTTTGCATTTGTTCAAACGGCAGCAGCCTCAAATGCAGCAGAAAACTTTGTAACAACCGCAGGGGTTAATGTCAGAGAGAGCGCATCTACAAACGCAACAGTCCTAAGAACGGTATCTGCCGGACACGCCGTCACTGTAGTAACCCACGACCCTGCCGGCTGGTCCAGAGTCAGGGTTAACGGAGTTGAAGGCTTTATAAGCTCAGAATTTTTGACAATCTCTGCCGCCTCTGTCACCTTCAGGACAACAGCAGGCGTTAACCTTAGAGCCTCAGCCTCAACAGGTGCTGATGTGGTAAGAACTATAAATGTCGGCACAAATGTCGAAGTCCTCACCCACAATCCGTGCCCGAATGACGGATGGTCCAGAGTCAGGCTAGAAGGAAGCGAAGGTTTTGTCAGCTCAGAGTTTCTACAGTTTGTAGGAAATGGCGGCTCACAGCCGGCTGCGGCCAGCGCTGCACCTCAAGCTGCCCAGTCTACTCAGACCCTTCTAACTGTGAGCACGGTACGTTTAAGGACAGGCCCTACGACAGATGCAGATATCATCCGCGTCCTCAACCCCAACACCAGTGTTGAAGTCACAAGAGCAGGCTCCTCAGGCTGGTCGGCAGTCCGCGTTAACGGAACACAAGGTTACATAAGATCAGACCTTCTGAGCGAAGCGGGCGCTGTAGGTGCCAGTGTCGGCTCAAGAGGTGTTGAACTATTGACAATGGCTCAGGTCAGGCCGCTTCTGAGAACAAATGTGGATGTTCCCCTTACAGACGTTAGAACAGGCAGACAGTTTAACATACGCATATTCTCCATGGGAGGCCACGCCGATGTCGAAACCTCCACAAGGGCAGACACGGATATCAAGTTTAGCATCCGCGGCGGCAGATGGTCTTGGGCAGCTAGGCCTGTATGGGTTCATCTAGGTGACCGTACCATCGCAGCATCAATAAATGGCATGCCCCACGATGTAGACTTTATTGCCGGCAATGGCATGAACGGCCATCTCTGCCTACACTTCCACAACACTGTAGCCAACAACCAAAGGTACCAGGCTGATCTTCGAAGTGCAGTAATGGAAGCATACAACGCAGGCAGAAGATAGTATTATTAAGTTGCAACCCTGTCTCCCCGGTGAATTTCACCGGGGAGTTTTTTTAGATTTGTAAAATTTCATTCATATTGCGTTAATAATATATATATGCTATAATCAAGTCCTGATGTGTACGCATCATCTATTAGATAAGTTGGAGAGAGTTATGCCGAATATTGGGCTTGTACTATCCGGCGGCTTTGCGAAAGGCGCGTATCAGGTAGGTGTGCTAAAAGCCCTCAGCGAGTATCTACAACCTGATGATATCACTTATATATGTGCATCTTCCATAGGCGTACTAAACGCCTACTGCTTCGTTCAAAACAAACTTGGAGATGCTGAACAAGTCTGGCGCAACCAGCGGTTTTCAGGGGTGGCATCCTTTGCACAGATGTATGCCCGCAGCTCCTATGTCCCCGATGCCATAAAGGAAATCACTAAGCAATACCGCCCTTTTAAGTCCAGTTTCTACGCTACCTTACTCAACATCTCAAATAGGACCCTAAACTACCACAATCTTAAAGATGTTGAGCCAGAGTTAATTTGGGGTTACTTGCAAGCTAGTGTTTCCCTGCCGCTGCTGTCTAAAGTTGTTGAAATTTCCGGCACAAAATATTGTGATGGGGCAATTGTGGATAATATCCCGGTTACGCCTCTTGTTTCAAAGCCTCTCGACTATGCAATAGTGGTGCATTTCGACAAAAGTAACTATGTTTTTGAAAATGAGCATTTTGACAACAAGCTCATTAAGCTCAACTTCATGGACAACAAAATAATTAAGGATTCACTCGCCTTTGACAAGGATTCTGTAGCCTATATGATTGAGGCAGGCTATGAGGAAAGCATCTCTATCTTTGACATGCACTTCAAAAAAGGAATTGATGACCTTGAGTATATTTACAGCAAAGCACAGTACATAAACGCCCTCAGGGGCAAGCAGGATTTTAGGCTCACTGGCGATATTGCCATGAGCAACATGAACAAAGTCATGAAAAGGATTATAAGGCAAAAGCTATAGCTAAAACATAATTAAAATAGAAAGTAGAGGATCCGGAACATGAAAAAAGTATTTTGCATTTTGTCACTGGCACTCGGACTGCTCAGCATGATATTCGGCATGGTGTACATAATCTTGCTGACTATCGACGTCGTAAAAAAGCTCTCCGAACAAAAAGACCATGCACTTGAGAAAGTCAAGCACTATGTCGCCGATAAGCTCGATGTAGTAAAAGTCGAAGCACAGGATGTAACTGAGGTGTAATGCACCTTTTACGCATTATGCAAATTTCTTGCAAGCAGGCAGCCTTCCTAACTTTCTTTCGGCCAGCTCCTTAAAGTGAGCTTAAGTTCCCAAAGAAAGCCAGGAAGGCTGTTTGTATTGTCTGTATGCGTGTGCCGAAATTTAGCTATTTCTTTATCCTAAGAGCTTCAATCTCAGCAATGCTCTCGCGCAGTTCGTCCGCTGTGGGATATGTGCAGCTCTCATCAACTTCAGTATCGGCGAGCACGAGAGCTATACAGCAGGGCATATCTTTTTTCTTTACCAGGTTGCGGTACTTCTTCTCTTTGTTGAGAAGATAGTCAACAGCCTCTTCCTTCGTGCCCAAGCTGCCCAGGTATCTTTCGTAAAGTTCTTTACAGGTGAGATAGCTCATCAGGAAAAAAGACTTATCTTCCTTAGGGCAGAGCTTCGCCATCAGAGCCTCCAAGTTTCCGCGCTGAAGCTCCCCGTGGGGAAAGGCCCATTTTTCATACTCCCGCTGCTCCCTGTCCTTTTGCTCTTTTCCCTTCCAGTTGAATATAGTAAAATCACCAAGAGCCATGTGCGTCCCCCCTATCTCCTGTTTAAGCCAGCGGTGCAAAATGCGCCACTAGGCCTTGCTGATTGCAAACCCAATAAGCCTGTCAACAAGCTCAGGGTACTCAACCCCTATGCCCGCCATCATCTTGGGGAACCGGCTTTTTGCAGTAAAGCCCGGGATTGTATTGGCCTCGTTGAAAACAATTTCATTATCCTTTGTAACAAAAAGGTCAATTCTGCAATATCCTGCGCAACCTAGGATTTTGTATATAATCTTCCCCGCTTCTTGGAGCCTCGCCTCCATCTCAGGGCTAATACGTGCAGGCAGATGAATTTTCGCAGTTATCAAATTATATTTTTCCTCATATGTGAAAAATCCGTTGGTTATCTCAACCTCATCCACTCTGCCAGCAATTAGCTCGTTGTTTCCAATCACGGCAATACCCATTTCAGTACCGTCTATATTTTCCTCAATCAAAACCGCATCATCAATTGTAAATGCAAAGGCCACAGCCTCAGACAGCGCACTTAAACTTTCTATTCTGGTGACACCAACTGATGAACCTGCTTTAACGGGCTTTACATAAAGGGGCAGCACCATACTGCCACAGGCGGCGTGTAGCTCATCTTCCTTCGGAACATGCTCAAAGCATACGGATTTCGGCACTTTTATTCCGGCCCAAGAAACTAGTTTATGTGCTCTATCCTTGTCCATACAAAGCGCTGATGCCGCCGCACCGGAACCGACACAAGGAATTCCCGCCAGTTCACATAGCCCCTGAATGGTACCATCCTCGCCATATCTGCCGTGAAGCACGGGAAATACTGCATCTACAGGAACAGTAATTAACTCACCATTCTTAAGCTCCACCAGCCCTCCGCCGCGCTCAGGTGAAATAAACGCCCGTGAGAGCTTGCTTTCATCCCTAGACCAGTTATCTGCCGTTATATCTTCAACCGGGCCGTAAAATCTGTACCACAGGCCCATCCTGGTTATGCCTAGTAAAATTATTTCATATTTTTCACGGTCAATTGCGTTAATTATAGAATACGATGACTTGAGCGAAACCTCATACTCAGGTGAATGCCCGCCAAAAACTATTGCCACAACTTTCTTATTCATCAAAAACCCTCTCATTTCATCAAATATCGGTGGGTTGTATTATATGCTGCGGTTTCAGCAAAACCGAGAGCTGCACTGTGCTATTTCAAGGGCGCATATAATGATTTTGCGTCGGCTATTGTATCACAATTTGCTGTAAATAACAAATTTATGTCCAGTCCTCCCCTGCCAGCTTGTGCTGCAACTCCTTTAACTTGTGCCTGCGGCTTTCGTAATCTGGATTGTATTTCTCCACGATCTCCCAAAAGCGGTGGGAATGATTCATTTCATGAAGATGCGCCAGTTCGTGTATGACTATATAGTCTATTACCTCATCCTCTGCCATAATGAGCATCCACGAAAAATTCAAAAGGCGCTTAGACGAGCAGCTCCCCCACCGGGTTTTTGCGCTGTTTATTTTCACCCCCTGGGGCTGAAGCTCCATAATCTCCGAATAATGCTTGACCTTCTCATTAATATCGCGTTTGGCCAAGAGCTTATAAATTTGAATGCACGAGGCTTTGATTTGCTCAGGAGTCAAATCCGGCGGCATGTAGAAGCAGCCTTCACCCTCATCAAAGCCCATGACTTTGCCCTCTCTAGCAGTGATAGGGCAGCTTTTGCCACGGTAAAGAAGCAGGCTTCCATAATCCACGCTATGGCTCTGCCTTTTGACCAGCTTGTCGAGGGAATGGGCAAGTTTGTCTTTTATCCACTTCTCCTTAGAAGCTATAAAGCCCTCAATATGCTCAATAGATGTCCTGTGCGGTGCACGCACCTCAACATGACCATCACGAATATGAATCGCAACGGTTTTTCTGTTTGAGCGTTTAAGAGTGTAGTTTATCTTCAATTTGGCCCTCCGAAAAGTTTATCTATTTGCAAAGGCCTTGATTGCATCACCGGATAGCCTAAAAGTGGTCCAGCCATCCATGCCCACAGCTCCCAGCGACTCATAGAACTCAATGCTGTCAGTGTTCCAGTCCAGGCAGGCCCACTCAACGCGGCCAAAGCCGCATTCATCAGCCATCTGGGCAAAGTATTTCATCATAGCAGTGCCTATCCCCTGCCCACGGAACTCTTCCCTTACATAAATATCTTCGATATATAGCCCGGCCTTACCCAAGAACGTGGAAAAGTTTGAAAAATACAGTGCGAAGCCAACCTCTTTGCCGTCAATAACGGCGAACATCACTTCCGCAGACATCTTCTCAAAAAGCCAGTCCTCCAAAATCTCCACAGTCGCCACTACTTCGTCCTCAAGTTTTTCATATCTGGCAAGCTCTTTAATAAATTTCAAAATTGTTTCGCAGTCTTGCTTTTCCGCAATCCTAAATCTCAGCGTCGGGTGCATGCTCATATTTTCTACATCCTCTCTTGGTTTCTCAATAAGTGTTATGGTACAATAATATCATAAAGTTCAAAATTCTAACATATTTTGAACAAACATTTTTAATTTATTTGAAAGAAGCAGGCCTATGGTTGAATATTTTAATTTTTACTACTTTATGTATATCGCCCTTGCATTGATTTTGCTCTTTGGGCTTTATTTTCTGCTGCGCAACAAGCCTGAAAGGACATCCAGAACCGTTCTCTTCTGCATCTTCCTCGGCAATTTCATCCTGCACTTTGCAAAGCTGCTATTTGACTTCTATCAGGCGTGGATGCCCATTGCACTGCGGAGCATTACTCCCGAGAATATCTGCGCCGTGAGCGTAATGGTGTTCCCCTGGTTTTTCCTATCTAAGAAACCGGTGCTCAAAGACTATATGTTTTACTTTGGAATTATGAGCGGCATCGGCGCAACCCTGCTCCCCATTGACGCTATAGGGCGCAGTGCCGCAGACTTTGAAACCATCAGGTTTTACATAAGCCACGTGCTGCTGTGGGTTGGCCCGCTGCTAATGGTGGTGCTCAAACTTCACACGCTGGATTACAAGCGCATAATCAAGGTTCCGTTTCTGGTATATTTGATATTATCTGTAATCCTCGCCAATGAAGTAATGCTAATCGGTGCAGGCTTTGTGCCATACGAGCATCTCTTTAGCACATACATAAGAAATCACACCTTGATTTTCGGCCCGCTGCCGGATGTTGAATTTTTAGGAGCATTGTTTAACACTCTTACTCCTGAGGTGTTTACTACAGTACCCATAGGACCGCGCGCAGGCGAGATGTTTTACTGGCCTATCGTATGGCTCATCGTGCCGTCCTTTGTATACTTTAGCCTTGCATCATTTCTCCTAGCCCTGCCATTTGACCACAAGAGGGTCACGGCCGATATACAGGCATTGTTTGGCAAAATCAGAAAAAGCGGAAACAGCTTTTTTCAAAAGTAGTGAACTAATTTAGCCAGACAGCGGCATACCAGTTTTGCTGTTCTTCCTCGCTCCGAAGGGCTTTTAGGGGCAGTCCCAGCCTGTTGGCGGTTGCAAACACGTCAATCCCGACGCTATGAAACGCAGGGCGCGCCATTTTAACATTTCTGCACGGATTGTCATGCCGTCCTGCACAATCAGCACATAGGGCACAGTCAGACATTGAAAAAGCAAGTGCATCTCCCTCAAGATATGCCTCACGCTCAACTTCAAAGGAAGCCTTCTGAGCTATTTTTTTATCAGGTGAGTGAATTATTAAGACTGTCTTGTATTTTCTCAGCATGCTTTCAAATTCGCGCATAGAAGGAGCCCCCGGCCGCGACGGGCATGTACAGCCCTTGCCCCAGTCGGAGCAGCCGAACATGCACTTTAAAATCGTCCTGTCGTCAAAAACAATCTCATCTGGTGTAACTGCGACAACATTGGCAGCCCCCAGTGATTTAGCTAACTGAATATATTTTTTCATAATTTTAAGCCCCTTGTTAATATTTATTTCTGTAATGTTAAAGCACAACCGTTATTACATATGTAATAAATGTTAGAGTAAACAGGCATGCAACATTTGTCACAAGCACTACAGTCGTTGAGTACTGTTCATCCGAGCCGTTTATCCCTGCAAGCATGGCAACCAAAGGCATCGACGGCAATCCAAATAGTATGGCTGTAATCAGCGAAAGGTCATGTGCAATACCAAGAGCAGTCATCGCAAGGTAGACGGCAATTGGCAGCAAAAGCATCTTGACGAAAATGCCTATATAAATTTCAGCTCGTTTAAGCAGGTCGCTATTTGCCATGGAAGCAAGGCTTCCCCCTATGTAAATAAACGGCAGGGCCATTCCGGCATTAGCCACAGATTCAAGCGCGCTATTAATTATAATCGGTATCCTTACTTCAAGGAATATGAAAACAATAGCCAAAACTACTGCAACTAAAGTTGGGTTTATCATCTTTAGCAAAGTCTTGGGCGTGAACTTTAGTTTATTGGTTGCGGGAAATGTCTGTGTGTATGAATAAGTCCAAAGAGTAACCATGTCCATAATCGCATAAATTGTTACAACAATCATAGCTCTTTGCCCAAAAATCGAGAGCAGCAAAGGTATCCCTACAAAGCCGACACTTCCGTGGGCAAACAGTATGGGATAGATTTTCGCCCTATCCCCTTTCATCCTAAGCCCCTTCGACAGCAGCTTCATGACTACAATTAGCAAAACAAACACAATAGCTATGATGCCCAATATAAAAATAGAACTGACCATGTCCTCCCTGGTGGCTCCATTGACAGTGTTTATAAAAACAAGTGCGGGGATAATTACTTTTGCAAAAAGTATCGAAATCGACGGCAGGACGCTTTGCGGAACTGCCTTAATTTTTACGACAATAAACCCTGTAACTCCTATAAGCAGGAAAATTATGACCTGGTTCAACACAGCGTTGAAATATGCCATCGAAGCTCCTCCAAATTTGTTTCTAAGTGATTTTGAAATTATATACTAACATTGAACCTTATGCAACCCACGGAGGCAAATCCTTGGAGTCAATTCCCTCAGATTGGAGCGATGGTGCCCTGCATAGGTAATTGGCACATATCCAAAACCATCCGTCGAACACGGGCGGGGGCTCTGTGAAAAAGTGAAACGGCCTCCGTCAGTCACGTCTACCCTGGCAGAAACATGAAGTCCTTGCTAAACTTGTGTTCCAGGACTGCGGCCATTTAACTTTCCCCCAGAGCCCCCGCCCGTGTTCGACTGGCCTTGGGAACTATGGCATGTAGCCAGCTGAGATAATGTTTACAAGGCTGAATTTTTTTGCGCAATAGGTTACTAGTCACACCCCACCTATACAGTAGTTAAAAGTCAGACCATGACATAATAATCCCCGGAATCAAGAGCGATAGTCTCAATTCCGGGGATATC
>Ga0209755_10003761_pt1 | contig 18626 bp, 17 predicted proteins | sample TergutCo191P1_FD_187301 | JGI IMG/M metagenome (GOLD analysis project Ga0209755, IMG submission 187301) | Cornitermes sp. P1 segment gut microbial communities from Petit-Saut dam, French Guiana - Co191P1 (SPAdes) (version 2) | ecosystem: Host-associated > Arthropoda: Insects > Digestive system...
CGAAGAGCAGGTCGAATCCCCTAAGAGAATTGATAATGTCGAACGGCACTATCATGGGACCGTGAATATAAAGGGCGCGATGGCGAAGTACGTGTGTAAAGAATGTAACAAAGTATGCAGAAATGACGCCACACATCGCTGTGACCAGACACGTAGTGATTGTATGACTAGGCCTCCGTGCGCCTTCTCCGCCGTCAGAATACCCTGCGCCAAATGTAATAGACATTTTAGGAGCCAAACGTGTTTCGCGACCAAAAGCAGAGCACCTCGAATAAGAAACCCATTTGTAAGCGCTAGAGATGTTGCGCGACCTGTGGAGCGCTCACGAGATGCGTAACGCTTGAATAATGCAAACGGTATTGCGAGACGGGTAAACAAAACCGAGACGTAGGGCATCTGTGCTATATGATACCTCTGATGGACGTTTTGCCAGCTAACGCAGAAAAGGTACGGGACGTAATTCATGATTTCGAGAATACACAAAATAAGCGGTATTCCGATATTTCAAAAGTACATGTGCCTAACCTCGACTGCGTGCAAGAGTTTTGTGCGAGGTGTGAGGACATGGAAGACGGTATAGATTTTGAGCGATTCGGCAAGTGGAGGCACTCTTTTGGGACGACCCTGTAGGTGATCTGCAAACCTATGTTTTTGAACGCCGCCCCTGGGCCAATAAGACGATAGTGATCGCGCATAACGCCAAGGCTTTCGATCTGCACTTTATTCTAAATAGGGCAATCATGAGAAATGGAAGACTGAACGTATCACGAACGGTATAAAAATCATAAGTACGAAAATGAAGCATCTAGTATTTTTGAAAAGCGCGTACTTCCTACCATGTGCACTATGTAAAATGCCCGAAGTTTTCGGTCTGCAGGCCACTAAAACGTGGTACCCTTAATAATTTTCAAAGAGAAAAACCTCGATTATGAAGGCCCTATGCCCGACATATCGTACTATGGTGTGGAAGAAATGAGTGGCGGGTAGAGGAAGGAATTCCTCTCGTGGTACGAGACACACAAGTCTGAACTATTTCATAACAGGCTTGTACTAGAAGCATACTGTCAGGATGACGTACGGTTCTACGACAAGCCTGTCGCGTCTTTAGACGTGAGTTCTTACAGATAGGAAACATTGAGGTTTTACTCGAGTCCCTTACGATCGCGTCCGCGTGGAATAAACAGTTGAGGCTCACGTTTTTGAAGCCCGACACTATAGAGCTGATACCCATAGAAGGGTACATCTGTAATAACAAGTACAGTAAGAAAGCTATCATGCGGCTGTTTCACATGGAGCAGAATGATAGGTTGGTCATGAAAGGCGCACACAACGGACGCGAATACTGAATGCCTGAATTACCCCACTTCACTGTGGACGGTTATTGTGCAGAGACGAATACAGTTTATGAGTTTTTCGGGTGTTATTGGCATGACTGCGCCTGTTAGGTGTTTCGTGACGTCATCACCACAAATCGCGACACCCTAGTACTTAGATACGAACATACAATGGCACGATTGGAAAAGATAACTCGTGATCGATACCAGGTCAAATTTCAGTGGGAATGTGAATTAGACAATATTGGTACAGACACACGTAATTCTCGCCCACTCAGCAGTGTGTCAGAGTCGTTTGTGTAACCGGATCCCTCTGTACGGGGGCCGAACCCAAGCAATGCGTCTCCACTATAAGGCGCGGGAAGGCGAGACAATCCAGTATGTGCACGTAATGAGGATTTACCCTACATATCCAAGTATTTCAAGTTCCCCGTGTTCCATCCAGTCATGCATGTGGGAGACTCGTGCAAAAAAAGGAAGTCTGGTTGCGTAAGGATGGCCTTATAAAATGTTTAATCGTTCCACCAGAGAGGTTGTATCATCCCGTGCTCCCCTTCCGAGCTATCATAAACCCATGTTCTGTCTGTGCCGAACGTGTGCCCTACCGTCCAATACAGGAGAATGATGCCTCACGACAGACGAAGTGAGGTCCCGACAGGTACGTTGGTCATTAACGAAGTTTGTGGCTGTGCAGAAGGGATACAGAATTTTGGAGGTTTGTGAATTGTATGAATATAATGTGACCAGGTACGACCCCGATACTCGGGTAGGCGGCCTCTTTGCAGGCTATATATACACTTTTCTGAAATTAAAAACAGAGGCTAGCAGCTATTCCGCCTGGGTTCAAAGCCCGGCCGACGAAGAGCGATATATAGAACCGTTCTGGAAGAGAGAGCGATACGGCTAGACAGAGAGTCAATCAGGCCTAACGCTGCTAAACGCGGTCTGGCGAAACTCTGCATCAACTCAATGTGGGGAATACTGACCGAGAGAAATGAAAGAAAGGGCACCAAAATTATTACAGAGCCCCATGAACTGTACAGATTTCTATCCACGCCAGGCGTAGAATTAACGAATTTGGAATTTGCCAGCGATGACGTATGGTTGTATGGTATGGTATGTATGGTTTTCTCGACCGGTTGCAGGAGAACGCGATTTACTGTGATAATGATTGTGTTATATTTATTCAACCGAGTGCCGAACCGTGGCCGATCGCATTTGGCGACAAGCTGGGGGATATGCAATCTGAACTAAAACATACATTGACGAGTTTTCGTAATGAGTTCCAAAGAATTATGCATACAGGGTGATCAAAAATGAAGGCAAGAAAGCTGTATGTAAATTCACGGGCATCACTCTAAATTAACACGCCTCAAAATTGGTGAATTTCGAGGAAATCTTGTACATGATTTTGGATCAGGGCGAAACCATTGTTAACGTGCACACGGAGCATAAGTTCAAACGCAAAAGGAGGGCCAGGGGGAACGCTTGCTATAGTGACAGAACCCGGGAACAACAGGTATAGAATATCCTTCTTCAAGAGACGCCGAATGCATGACCAATCGTCCGTCCCATTCGGGTATATATACAGGGGTGAGGTACCGGCGAGAGAGCCGTGTTACTGCCCGACCATCCATTGGTGACGATCTCAGATTCAAGCACCCTTTTAGTTGTTTTGTGTGTGGGCCCAGAGGGTCATGCAAGTCATCGATTTGCATTCGATTCTTGCGAAACAACAAAGCACTCTGCACCGAGCCTAACTTCAGCTGTGGAATTGTCTTGTGCTACTTTGAGAGTAGCGCCATCCACTCTCGGCAGTTGGCCGGGAAGAAACACGTTCGTTTTCACGGAGTACCATCAGACTTCAAAAATGGTGGGGAAAATCCGACCCTAATAATTCTAGACGATTTGTTTAATGACGCCTATTCAAAGGACGTATGCGACCTATTTACGAAACGCAGCCATCACAGGAATATCAGTGTCATTCTGATTACCTAGAACCTGTTTCATCAGGGCAAGTACTTTCGCGATAACTCACTGAAAGGAAAGTATATTGATGTTTTGAAAAACGTGCGTGATAGGAATCAATTTTCACATTTAGCGCAACAAGTACTGCCTCAATATATTCACTGACAGTTGCAGGCTTATCTGCATGCTACATAAGCAACTCACGGGTACCTGTTGAAAGATCAATCACAGGACACGGATAATAGTCTCAGGTTTCGAACCTGCATCTTCCCGGATAAAGCACCACCCTTGATATATGTAGATATACGCAATGAAACGCATGAGGCCAAATTACCACACTCTTCACGTACTAAATAAGCTCAGCCGAAATTGCTAAAGCTATCACATGGAACTGCGACAGGGACCTCGTGAATTGTATTAGCGAGTGTGTCTTGAATGTCCTAAATGGCAACATTGCACTGTTTGGCTCTTTAAGTGCAAAATTAGCAAACACAATCTAACCCTACGTAAGCTTGTTACTAAGCAAGTCCAGTTACGAGTCAAGAAACGGCTTATTGTTCAGCGCGGAGGTTACCTCCTACCGCTCCTAGCAGCAGTACTGCCCACGCTTGCTTGTCTCATTGAAGCAAAGTAACACTGGTCATGTTAAAAAAGATTCAACTTGCCCCGGCCGAGGACTACTGCCCCTAGCCTCCGTCTGCTAAGAGAGCAAGCAAACACACCCATCCCCTCACCGCCGCCGCCAACCACCCACAAAGCAGCCCCCCAAACTGAGTGGATTAAGCTGCGTATTAAGCATCGCGAAACTGAACTGCGGCGTAATGCACGGTCTAAGGAGATCGCTGAATATATGAAACAAATAATGCTTGCCGCGACAATTTCTCCTTCCCCACCTCCGACATACAGTTGCCTATACTTACAGGAAAATCAAGACGCTGAACACAAACTCATGAAACCGAGGCATCTGTTGCCGCCGACACACAGATACGTCCGTCTAAAGAGATTATATATGAGACACTGAACCGCGAACCTGTCCGAGAGGATGATGATGGTGATGATGATGATTATGACGATGCGTTTGTCGAGGAGGACGTAAAGAAGTTCGATAGAGAAAACGTAGGCCCAGTGCCTAGCCCATATCTAATGCCATATGTTTACAAGAGGCTGTTACTTAACACGCAATACGGTAAGCTTAAGAACGGTGATATATTTAAGACTAGCGTTTCCACGGTACTAGTAGTTCAGGATGGCAAAATCACGATTAAGTAGAAGGAATTTCGGGAATCCGAAGTTCTGTGACAATTATTAACACGTAAAAGAGCCAATAAGGAGCACGTGACGTAAGAAGATCTCAGGACATATAAGAAAATATTACTACTGACTAACTCTCACTTAGAGGAATATCAGCCCGGAGAAGTCATTAATGTCAGCCGAGGGAAAAAGTTCCGCAAAATCTTCGCCACACTTTTCTAGAGGCTCAAAGGCAAACTTGTCGAATCGGGGTTACGACGTGCATGGAAAAAATACTAAGAGGTCCGCCAGAGCATTACATTACAGTCCTGCCAAACCGTCAGTTTTCTCGAACTTGAACAAGCTCTGCAGCGTTATCAAGGAAAAAGAAATCTGTTGTCAGAGCCTGGCTGGAACAGCAGGAAGCTTACACTCAGCATAGGCATGTCAGGAAGCTGTTCTTGCGCAATCCCTATACTTTGTCGAACCTCATGGACTTGTGGGAATTCGATCTTCTGGACGTACAGTCCCTCGCCAAATAAAATGACATACACGGATACTTTCTATCTGTAATCGATGTTTTACAAAATATCTGCATCTGGTCCGCTTAAAGACAGAGCGGCCCATCGATCACCTGTGCGTTTCGATCCCTATTTCCTGACGATGACTCGCGCCGACATGTGTGGTTACGTACAGATAAGGGCAAAGAATTTCTAAATAAACATTTTCAGGACATGTTACGTGATGAGGGCATTCAGTTTCAAGTTGCAAAAATCCCGATATGAAATGTGCAGTCTTGAAAAATGCTCAAGGAAGATCAGAGATTGACTTTTAAAAAATTTACAATCAATTAATCGTACAGATATACAGACGTTCTGCCGAAATTTGTCAAGGATTACAATGACACGGTTCATTCGACCACATGCATTGTGCCTTCGCGACTGACCGATGCTGAAGTCCTAGAAATGTGACGTCGAATGTAGACCAAGAGGCAGCGTGTTCGCGTCTCGACGGCCATGTTTCGTGTCGGGCAGCACATGCGAATCAGCAATGAGAAAATGAAGTTTAGAAAGGCTACAGAACGCAATTTCAGTACCGAAATATTTAGGATCGTTAAAGTAATTCATAGCCGTCCTCGAGCGGTCTATGAACTAGAGGATCTAAATAGCACGCATATGTATAATCAGTTCTACCAGGAGAAATTGAACCACGTACGTATCACCAGTCGGACTACTTATAAGATACATAAAATACTGGACAAGAGAGTCAGACGCGGCATTCGGGAAGTTCTCTTCCGCTGGCAAGGTTAAAGACAGGATTTTGACACGTGGGTTCCTGCAGCAAGATTAAAGAATATCTAACATAACGTCATCAAATAGCTTCTACGTCACTCTGTTTTGAAAAGCCTTGCAAGATATTTACGAGTACAGCACTCACGCCGAATTCACTGTGAAATTTTCTCGACCCATTGACTTGGATAACTACCCAAATTGGGAAGTGGGCGTCTGTGAATTATGTTCCTCACCGCCACTGGAATCCCTGAACACATTCGACGTCACGCCCAACACAACCACACCATGATATACTGTAATCGTATATCACCACAATTTGTAGGTGATAGCACCGTCCGTTGTATGCGGACGTTCCCCACAGCTTCCTGTCGGCATCACGAGTTACAAAACTTGCGCTATGTGCCCGTGGAGCAGCGAAAATTTCAGTCTATACGGGTCGAGTAACTCAACTCGAGGGGCTGTATGTCCCTTTCGAGGACAGCACGACACCCACAAAAGTTGTGCTTCATTTCCGAAAGAATTACCAGTGGAAATTTTATGCTATTAAACGTTGCGTCAGCATCCCTTCTAACACATTCATAGCTATATCCGTTAGAATTATACTATCTTAATCAGGCAGGTCGCGGTCTTGCCCACTCGGGCGAATCGGCTATGTTTATGCAGCCCGCTCTACCTACAGCGTGGGCATTGCAACGGCAAATTATTCGGCAGTCTCTTTCGGTGGTTTCGACCCCTACGGTGGCGCGGGACCCAAACATGTGGGTCGCGAGACTATGCATACCGGAAGCAAGATACGAAGCGACATTGTATGTAACAAGTCACCCGAAGTGAGGCCCAAGGATATCGCGTCTAAACACGTGAGTGAATCAGGGCCAATTCTAAAAGGTAATATGCGCGGTGCTGGGCGTAAGCGGGCCACAGGTGTCACATCTGTGACGAAGATGAGAAAGAAGGCCAAACGTGCCCGTGTAATATAAAGGGCATCTCCTGATTTACTTCACTCGTCATGATGACGTGTAGAGGTCGCGTCATTCATCAGTGAATTCGATATCTTTATGTATAGGCCGATTCAAACGGCTGTGCTAAGGTCTATGGAGACCGTGTATAAACCCCAAGCCCCTGTGGAGCAGAGCGATTTGGAAATTGATTCCTGGTGATTCAGACACCAACATCGATTTAGATATAAAACTCTACGTTTGCGGTAAATTTGTCTCGATCTCATGGAAAGATGTGGATTTGACTGACACAACTGCCGTGAACAATAATCTTTTACACACCCTGTTCATTCAGTGTACAGTCACGCTCAAAGGGGTCCCTGACACACAAACGCACGAGCATTATAATTGTAGCTCCTTTCTTGCGATTCGCTTGACCTACGGCACAGATGCCGTATCAACATATATCTTGACTCTCACTGGCATTTAGGTAATGGGAACATGAACCCATGTGATCCCATAGCCGAGAAGCACAATTCCTCCAAAAACAACGGATTTATTGCCCTCTGGATAGAGCTGAGTGGCAGCAGGGATGTACAACTATTCGGGCTTCTACATACTGATATGTGTAATGTCTCGCTATTTTTACTGCTTCGAGTACAACTGCAGATCAAATTGTCAAAGGCCCCTCCGAGTTTCTACCTGATGAACCAAACTGCTGAAACGAAAACTACTTTCAAATTTCTGGACTCCTACCAATGTTCAGACGCCTGCAGCCGACCCCTCTAATTTTGTCGGCTCGCGAATGGGCGCTGAACGCTGGGGTCCTCGCGAAGTATAACATAACGAGGGTCGACCTCAAGACTTTTACATTTTCGATCGGGTCGAAATCCAGGTGTATAGACAAAGCAGTGCTGGGCCCCCTGCCCAAACGCCTGCTGTTCACCATGATTAAGTACGCTGATTTCAATGGCTCGGTGGACACAAGCCCCTACAAATTTAGACATTATGATGTAATGGAACATGAAAAAACTGTTGTTATGGGCTATAGGACACTCTTTGAAGGGTCCGGCATACATAACTCGAACTCGGGGCTACAGATAAAACACATGTACATCAATGGCTACTTCATGACCCTCTTTGATCTCACTCCCGACAGAGGTGATTCGGAGGATCATACGTCAATCCATCATAATGGCAATATCAGGATCGAACTGCAATTTAGAAGCCATTACCCGAGTCGATCACATGCCTGCTGTACTTCGAATATGACAGTACAGTCTTAGTAAATTTCTCACGCAAAGTCACGACATATTTTTAAACACAATATGTACACCTGGCAGATTCTGTGTACGCTGCGTGACGTAAAATCTTTTTTATGTCTTCTCCTCCGATTTATTACCGTCGTCACGCCCCCTTCTGAAAACCTGCACCCTCATTGTTAAAGCCGATCCCCATACAGAGGGAGGTTCACACTGGCTAGCCATACGTCTTACACCCCGCTCTTCGAGTGCATATTACTTTGATTCATATGGCATTGTACCACTCGTGCACTCTATACAAGCGTTCATATGTCGCAACTGCACGGTGTGGGACTATATACAAGAGACAGTTGCAGGGCCCGACCAGTGACGCCTGTGGCCAGTACTGCTGTCTATTCACCCTCTGCATGGACAGGGGTTACAACCCTCAGCAATTCTTTACGCTCTTCGCCGGTATGGGCAGTGCAGACCGACAGGTGATTCAGAAGTTCGCGTCCGAATTGGGGGCCACATTGCCTAGTGACGGCTGGGGTCAATGCTGCCGCAGCTGCATATAAAAGGTAGGTACTTTCGAAAATTACGTCATTCCTAGTCTAACATGGGTGGCGCAAGTACGGAGGTTATAATTGATTTTGAGTTCTTGCGGGGACGCCAGAACGAAACGGTCGTCACATAGCTGTTCGTGGCTAGCGACACGGCCAGCGAGATGTTCCGGCTCAAAAGCCCCTACTAGATGGCTGATAATGGCTCATCTGAGAACGGCATACATTGGGCCGACGGGCATAAAAATACAAAGAATTGTACCCTGTAATTAGTGAAGCCGTGGCAGGTTTTGCTCACCTCTACGCCTACAGTGTACCTAAATACACGTTACTCACAACCCTCACGGGACGAACGATCCATAACCTAGAAGATGTCAATTATCCACCACACGAGACTTTGAATCTCAAACACTGGTGCACCCTGCCTTGCCACAAGTTCCCCAAATTTGCTTGCGCAACCAAAACGGCTCAATCCCTTTATGATTGGCTGATACCCTATCTGCAAACAAAAGATTATGTCCAATGCCCACCCGAAATGACACGTCGTACTTTCGATTTTATTGCTGCTGTTTCAGGTGGACGTGCACATCTAACTGACCTGTCAATCTACGATGCATACCAGACGCAAACGGTCGTCTGCTGAGTCCGACGATCCTGCTAACAGGAAGAAGAGAATGGAGGAGTTGGAGGCTACCAATTTCTGTACCTATTGGTCCAACAATCCTGGATAGGATCCAAAACGGGGTGCTGCTTCGTCGCCTGTTTTCATTAATGAGGTGCGGACCAAATACGTGTTTGTTGGTTTCTACCCTGCACGCGACTAACTACCACTGGTGGAATTTGGGGTTGTGCAGAGAGGCGGTGGGTCCAAACCCCTCATTCTTAGCGATGAACAAGTTCACGCAAAGGCGGGGGGCCTTCCAATGCTACGGGAAGCCATTGTAGGGGCGAAAAGTCTGTTTGGGGTTGCAGGTGCGAGAGTGGTGGATTTCGGCTGGATGTGACTCACACTCGCCGTACGAATCTTCTATTCTTTGATTCTCAGTACATTTCCCTAACTCTACAAGATATCGAATATCTCTCGCACATGTTTATTGTTGTGCAACAGCAGTTGCGCGATTACATCGTGGCACTACAAGATGTGTTGCCTTATGTAACGGCCACTTTAACTTCAGTGAATTATGTGGACCCAAAACCGGAAGCAAGTAAAAAAAATAATTTTCGACATATGTATAAGGAGATTATTCATTTCGTGTAAATCCCACTGCAAAATGTCAATAAAATGTAACAAAATTGTGTGTTTCATTTCTCGTGCCCCATACTCCAGAATAATAAGTCTCCTATTTTGTTATGCATACGAAACAATCGCTTTTCAGTTCTCCTAAGTCGAGAAGGCTGTGTGTTGGCATACGTAATCAGAATTGTGTCTTTCACAAACCTTGAAAAACAGCCGTGCAGAGTACAGTTCGTCCAACTTCTGGTGTCCAAACACATGTGCAGGCTGTCCAACTTGTGATGTCTCTACAATTACAGCACAGCCCTTCGAATGGCACGATATGTGTGCGTAATCACCTGCAAAGTGTAGATATTAAAATCGGCTGCGCAAGTTGTCCGATGCATTCCTTGGCAACAAAACCATTCACTCGACAAACCTCTGGAAATTCACGGGTTATTTTTTTCCTTGGTGGAAATGTATTCCCGAATGACGGGGTTAGTTACCAGGGACTACATCTACCAACTTGGGCAGCAGAATCTGATATAAACTTACCTAATCTCTGGCTATGACGTGGGTGTCGGCCCGTGAAAAAGGAAGCGGTGTTGACTCGTCTGGAATTTTAGTATATTTTTAGATGAGCCATCTCTATGGTTCCCCTACCCTCGCAATTACAAGGGCGTGCCGTTAGCCCATCCACTAACCTTGCGAGGATCTGGGGTTGCCCATAGAGTGGTCTCAAGTAATAATACACTCACCGTCGTGTCTGTGGAGACATGGGTGTGGTCCCTGGTGCGGCTTACCTCAAACGACGTGCGCCTCGCAGCCGACGGGTCAGTGTAAGTGTATGTAATAAGTTTTGGCCTCAATTCCAGATTAGGATCCGCAAATGACTAGGTTCGGGGCACAGCGAGCCCATACATATCATTATGGTTCATAGAATTGGAATTAGAGGCCTCACTTAATAATACACTCACCGTCTTGTCTATGGCGACTTAGGGTATGGTCCCTAGTGCAGCCTTCACACAACCGACGTGCGCCTCGCAGCCGATGGTTCCTGTATGTGTATATATACTAATTATCGGCCTCCATCTCAGTCGTCCCGGACCCGCGAATGACTAGGTTCAAGCACGGGGACCCGTACATATCAACATGGGTCCTGAATTATCCGAGAATGGACGCCTCCTAAAGTAGTAAACTCACCGTCTGACGTCTTGTCTACGCTTACTCTGGGCGATGGGTTTGGCCGCTTGCAAGACTCCACTCGTTCCTCCTTCTCGCCTATGAATGGACCCTCGTGTTTGTCTGAAGTGAATGCAATCATACGTTCCTTCGACGCGGACGTAACTCAACTTCGTGATAAGGGGATAAATAGAATTATTTTTTCCATCCTCAGATCTTAAATTTGTGCTGCATACCGCTTCAAAATAAACGCTACGACGGCATTCACTTAATTGGGACGTTTAGACCTTCACGACAAGCAGAAACATATTTGTATATATTCCGTTTTAATATTATACGCCGGTTACACAATGAATTCCAGTAGAGTATTTAGGCTTACCTCAAATGTATTATCCCTCGTTGGTCCCCTTCTCTACACCAGCTGAAAACACGTTCCGCAAAAGCCTTCAGTTCTCCCGAATACAAGCTCCTACTGTCTATTAGGCAGACGGCTAGCTATTTATTCAGGTGAACTAAAGGCATTTACCTGCACACCTCTCTGGAACTGTTCTTGCAAAATACGGGCTCCGGCTATTTCCTTCCTCTAATGTACAGGCGTTAACTCTTCAAATTATTCACAGGTAAGATTTCAAAGACCAAGCCTGACATCACTATCCTGACATCACTACGTCGCTAGGTATCGCTGACTATATACGTTAAACACGTTCGCACGTAGCTAGTGGCTCTATCTAATCGGCTACAGTCCGTGCGTAAGGACCCATCTTTCGTACAACACGTCATTTTGTAACAAGGGGTATCCCACGTAAAAAATCTCACGGCATTTCAAGCGGCCACGGCGTCCTACTCCAACTACCACTGCCGACACATCGGACACATACATTACCTAACTCTTCGGGTTCGCCATCTTCTCCTACCAATCCTCACGACGGCAATCCCACCAAAATCCGCGCCATCTCGTTTTCCAACCATGTCCGGTCTTCCTCAGGCACTACCATGGCTGCCACCAACCTCTGCGCGATCTTGTTTTCCAACCTCTTCACCTCAGGCACTCCCACAGCCGGGGTTACATCGGCCGTAGCCCTAAACTCTACCTACGTTATGTCAACGTATACGGGCGGCCTAAACCTAAGGCGTAGGGGGTCTTAACACATTACTGGCCCAACCTACCTTAACTTAGGTCAGGGTTCGCTTAACTTCCGTTACGTTAAGCCGGCCACAGCCTCAGTCCTGGCGTTGGGTAAAGGCGGTCGGAACATAAGGCATATGCAAACACATTACACGCCCTACCTACCTTACCTTCGGACAGTGTTCCCTTACCTTACGTTAAGGCGGCCGGATCCAGGTGCTATTCTACACAATAAGGGAACTGATTTAAACTTCATACTGCCCTCCTTTCATACTTACCCCTTTATTCCCATTCTCTTATTTTCCACCTTCATCCAATTACCTTCTTCTAAGGGCCTAACTCACCTCACCTTATTATACACATTAGGGGGACGTCTTAAAGGGGCACAAGGTACTTCTCCCAACCAACGAAATATACAATAACTAGGGTATTTCAAGTTCCGGGTGAATTGAGTTGTGTAAAGTGGCGCCAAACACAGGGTGCGGCAGTGCAATGTGACGAGTTTCAGGTAGCTGATTTAATGAGCCAATTGGAATACAATGTAGTGTTATGCCCATGGAAATATTTGTAAGTTTTGTTTGTGATTTACAACTCTCGGAGGGACGGTTGGTCTTGACCTCGGTCCGGCCACCGCCTGGTTCTTTTTTCCTTTTTCTTTTTTTTGGTTGTCCGCGATACCTCGGGGAGTGGAATGTTTTACTCTGGTAGCTCCCTTGCGCTGCGACCGGGTTGAGTTTCAGAGATGTTTAACGGGAGCAAGAAGAGGGGAACGCTCGCTGTCTTTTTTTAATTAGGATTTATTGCTCCGATATTCGTATATGTGAGGCAACAAATTGCCCCAACAACCAATTTATAACAGTATCACTTTGAGTATTCATGTATGTGCATGTGAAACACGTAAAGGTATCAGCAGTGAAAGATAAGTACTATATAAAAACACTGCAGCTGCTGGGGAAAGGTTTACAGTAGTAGTTGTTTGATCCGTTTGTGTATATATTTTGTATACTGTACATGGAGATCGGGTAAAGTATAATTCCGTATTTGGCAAAAGAGAGATTTGTGACGTGTGGAGCAGTTGTGGAAGAATTTAGCGGTTAAACGATATAGAAACTCATTAATGGGTTCGAGTGAGAGGGTGGAATGAAGGTGTGGGATAGGAGTACGACTAGGGTAGTCACCGATAACTAAGACATTTGGATTGTAATACTTGTGAGATGTCGATAATTGATTGGCGATGTGTTGTTCCAGACGGGGGTTGCATAGGCGAGAATGGGACGGATCAGTAGCTTATAAATTGTGAGTTTGTTATGTAAGGATATCGTTAGTGGCGGACGAGGAAAGGGAAAAGCTGAAGAAAAGCGCCGGTGTCTTTGTGTGTTACCTTGTGTAGGTGTTTTGTGAAAAGGAGTTTGGAATCAAGCAGGAGGCCGACGTATCGAATATGGGGACTCCAAGGAATAGCGGCATGTTGCAGTTGGAATAAAGGTTGAGCGGCAGGACGGCGTTTGTTAAACTGTATAGCCTCGGTTTTGTTAACGTTCACACGGAGTTTCCATTTAGTGAAAATTTGTGTAGAGCGTCCATGGCAGAAGTGAGTCGTCGAGCGACGGTGTCTGTACGCCAGGATTGCGTGAAGAGAGCAGTGCAATCCGCGTAAAGTGCCTGTTGGATGTTGGAGGGATGTGGCATGTCGGAAATTTAGATGGCGAAGAGAGTTGTTGACAGTACTGCTCCATGGGGCAGACCGGCAGGTGTGTTTTTGGATGTTGATGCACCGTTCAACCGAACTGTGAAAGAGCGTCCCACGAGGAACGCCCGTAGAATGTAGATAAGATATGGCGGTAATTGAAGTGAGATTAGTTTATATAGATGACCATAAATCCACACTGTGTCGTAGGTTTTCACTAGGTCAAGTGAGACCATGCCGGTGTGTTTGTGGAGTTTGAAGCCATTAGAGATATAGCCGGTGATCCTGGTAGGTTGAGAGACGGTGGAGTGTTTTTCGCGGAATCCAAACTGCTCTCCTGGTAAAAGATGTTTTGGTTGACTTGTGTTGATATGTGACTGGCAATTATACGTTCGAATAGGTTTCCTACTATACTGAAGAGACTGATAGGTCTGAATGAGTTGGGATCAGTGGGTGGTTTGTTGGGTTTGAGGATAGGAATGACTTTGGCTCGTTCCCAGGCGATAGGGAAGTGTCCTCTGCGTAAGGGGCGATTGGAAAGTCGAGTTAGGTAAATGAGTGTCTTTAGGGAGATGTGGCGTAGCGTGGTGGATGTAATTCCGTCGTCTGCAGGGGCCGCGCGTGGTTTAAGGGATAGAATGTTACGGCGAACTTCGTAGTGGTTGTTAAGTTTTTGAAGTGGGGTGTGAGGGGAAGTGTGAGGGGAAGGATCTGTTGACATGGTTCATTACTGTTAGGTAGTGGGTGTTTGAGCTCATATTTAGGGTGAGATGGTGGGATTTCTCGAACTGTCGAGCCAATATCTCCGCTTTGAGGGTGGTTTGATAGATTTTACCTCCCGTGGTCGGTCAGAGGGGGTACGGAGAGAGTGGGGGTATTGAAATAACGTGTCATTTTCCAAAACTGAGAGGATTGATTGTGTAACGTCCATGGGAAGGAGGTCCACTTCGTATTTCGTAGTTGTGTGAGTTGGGGGAGAATGCTAGAGAGAAGAGTGTGTACACGTGGTGATATATGTGTAGTGATCGTTGATATCGTCATCGGTAATGGCTCATTAGTTTTAGCAAGATACATAATGTGGGTGTGTCAGTGAGGTGGATTTTCTATACGATTTCGTGGGGATGGAGGAAACTGCCGCTTGTCGGACCGACGTTTCGAAGGTGGTGACGGCGAGCAGTAGGTCGTTGATTATAAGGGATGAAGGGATGGAGGGTATGGGGAGGTCAATAGTGGTGCGGCAGAGGGACCATTTTGAGTGTTTGTAGTCGTACAGTGTCCTTGGTTTTGTAAATAGTGGGTGAGTGAGGATCTTAAACACTATGGGATAGTCGTCGGAGATATTGTAGGGACGGCTTGGTGTTTGGATATTGGGCATCGTATCTATAGTGTTATGTCAGGACATTGGGGGGTGTCGAGTTGCGTGGGAAGTGGGTAGGTAGGTCAGGGTAGTTGAGGGTGATGTCTTTGTTGACGCAATATGATAGCAGTATTCTACCGATCCTGTTTCCTGAAGTACTGTGCCAGGCGACGTGCTTGCCGTTATGGCCACCTACTGGTATTGCCGAGTTGTGCTGGGTGCAAATGGAGTCGAGATCTGTAAGAGGAAGAGTAGATGTGGGCGGGAGGTATGCTGAGGCGAACAGTAGCCGTCTGCTTCTGCAGGTAGAGACTGATTGCTGTCGCTTCCAGTCCTGTGAGTTTGGGTAGACAGTATTGGTCGTGACGTATTTTGTTATTGATTGTTAGCATCACTCCCTCGCCGAATCGGTTTCTGTCCGATCGCAATGCTGTATATCGTGTTATGGAGAATCTGCGATTGGGTGAAAATATGGTTCCGCTGATGGCTGCAATGTCTATTTTGTTGGTGCGTAAGATCAGGTCCAGCTCGGCTTTCTTAGTGGACTGCTCGCTTTCTGGACAAATACTCGGCCGAAGCATAAGTGCATTGCCGGAATTTTCGGGGGTTTTCTGATTGTGGATTATTACGGTCTGCAGCCTACCGTTTATGTTAGTTTAGCCCCCCAGACTGGCTATCTCCCACTGGTATAGATTAGTATTAGGATTTTATTAATTTCCTGGGAAAGCAACATCCGTTGTTCTTTTGTGTTTCAACTTGTTCATTTTATTTTGCTTTGTGTAGTTCGTCTTTGTGTTATTTTCATTATCAGCAGTAAAGTGTAATTTGTAACACGTGTTGGTGTTTCCTTCCTATGGGAGAAGTTGCAACAGCGAGTTTGTTCAGGCTGCAGTTCGCTTCGCTACCCCTGCCCCTCGCAGGAACCACCAATCCTGCAGGCCCTGCGAAGGGGTGTTGTGGCACCGCAAGGGATACTTTGGTGGTAGACCTGGCGGGACACAACAGTAGAAAGAAATTACGGATTATCATGAGTAAAATTCCATATAATGTATTTTTGTTTATTGTTTAAAAATCTCTTCTCCCAGTCGATCTGCCTGGCCTGCAGTACATTGCTGTAGCTGTCACGGGAAATTAGCCATAACCTCTCAGCATGCGTTTGTCAGCTGCTCTAATTTGGACACTGTAATGACGTTTCGTCCCTTAACTTGACGATATTCAGAACTGAACTGTAACTAACGTACCGGAACGTCGGGGGCCCAAGATTGTGTGCCCTTCTGCAGTGATGGCTAATTTGTGATCGCATTTATAGCAATATACTGCATGGCAGGGAGACCAATTGAGAGGTGTAATTTTTAAGGGGGAAAGGGCGAATATTAAACTACATTTTACTGATGATACTCCGTATTTATTTGTGTTTCTTAAATTCAAACCCATTCACCAAACAACGGTCGTGACATTCTGTATATTTGTGTCCCCAACATGTAAGTTGCTGCATGTTACCCCTGTAGCGCCTAGAATTTGATGTAGCTCCTACGATATTGGACATTTGTTCATCCCTGAATTAATTAGTGTCCAAGTACGCGCCGTCCGTGTGTACGGGAAAACGCATGAGTTTCCTCATGCGTATTTTTAGCACGAAATGTGCCCCTACCTCCACACCCCACCCCCTCCTGTTATTTAATGACACAAATTGGGGGTGTGAGGCAATAGTCTGCTATCAGTGTGCTGTGGTAAAGGTAAAGGTAATGTGATCCCGTTACAGGCCCGGTGTGGCCCAGAGGGTGAGTAGAGGTATAGCCCTACTCTTCCATGACCGCAGCACTAGAAGAGGGGTGAGTGGTCAGCAGCACGCTTCGGCCGCACTTAACCCTGGGAAAGAGACGGTACCAATTTTTCCGGAGGTTGGGTGGGCCCCAGGGCTGATCTGGACGGGCGGAAAATCTCGTCCCCACCGGGACTCGATCCCGGACCGTCCAGCCCGTAATCAGTATCAGTGTGCTATGATTAGTGTAAAACTATTATAGAAACGTGTGGGTAACAATAAATTTAATTAAACATTATCCGTTCAGTGTCGAGTAAAGCCGGACTGCGCTTTCCGCTCTACCGTTTGCATTGTGGAGCTTAAGTTTCCAGATGATTTTAAAGTGTTGTATGTTGGCTTTACCTAATCTTCTATTATCAATTGGCTGCTTTTGAAATTGAAACATAGGAATTTTTTAAAATTAATTTGGGCCAGTCTTTTGCAATTTTGAAGAATAAATTGTACCGCAAAGTTTTCAAGTTGTGTCCATATGACAGTAGAGCTCCTTCGCAAGAATATGTGTAAGTTTAATTGGTTTGAAGTACGAAACGACAGTCTCTTAGCTTTTATCACACGCCTGTTGTATTTGACTATTTTCCCTTTAAACTCCAAATTAAATTCCATCTGCCATTTGCTGACATTATTAGGAGCTCACCATATTTTCCACGTTAGCAGGATAAGGGATAAAAGAAGTAAACAACCGACGCAAGAGAAAAATTTTTTCTTACCAATATGGATGTTATTTCACTGGCATCAGTTTCATCAAACACATATCAACTGACAATGTTTGAGGCCGCACTTACAGGCCCATATCCATGGCACGTGTAACAATTTATCCAACTTCAGATCCAAATATGGACACGTGCTTGTAGTCTTCCGCGTTCATGTCTTTGTCTCCCCACCCCCACAAATAATCTTCGTTGCTGTCGTGGTTTTTGTCAGTGAAGCTGTCAGCGATTTCGTTCGAATTGCTCATTCGAGAGAATTTATGGCTACCATCGCCAGTTCTTGCTACTCGTTTCTGAATGGTTTCCGTAGACACGGACTTCAGGCTGTACGCCCAGCCGATTCTAGCAAAGAAGTCAATGAACGCTGTTGTGAAGTTCATCATGTAATCACCCAGTTCGCCCGTCTTGTAGTCATATGGAAATGCGTGGTGGTAGTTGTGGTAGCCTTCGCCATATGCCACAATCGACACAGTGATATTGTCTGCTGGAGAGATGTGCCTGGCAACAAAACAAATTCTTCATTTCATTGTTCTTCAAACCAGTGCGAGTAGTAGGGCTACCAACATGAGGGTACGTTTTTAGCACTGCTACATGTTTCGGCACCGTAACATGTAGTAACTAAAACGTACCTACAGTCTGCAATCCAGCTATGTGCTTGTGTTCGTGGAAGTGACAGATCGTACGTGTATAACTTAAACACACAAATATACTAAGTTTTCATGCTTCTTAACCCCTATTTGCCGGCCTCGGTGCTGCATTGACCTTCTGTTACACACACACACACACACACACACACACCACACACACACACACACACACACACACACACACACACACCACACACACACACACACACACACACACACACACAGCCGTCCTGCGTACATCGGAAGGTCATGAATGCATTTAAGCGTACTATAAATCAGGGCTACACAAAACCCTGGTCACATGTCTGCATGGCAACTAAAT
>Ga0209755_10003762_pt1 | contig 18620 bp, 12 predicted proteins | sample TergutCo191P1_FD_187301 | JGI IMG/M metagenome (GOLD analysis project Ga0209755, IMG submission 187301) | Cornitermes sp. P1 segment gut microbial communities from Petit-Saut dam, French Guiana - Co191P1 (SPAdes) (version 2) | ecosystem: Host-associated > Arthropoda: Insects > Digestive system...
GGGGCGGAGGGGGCGGGGGCGCTACCCTTGACAGGGAGAACGACTCGTTCTCTGCGGCGCCCGTGTAGTTTATGGTTCTGCGGGACGTCTCGTAGCCGCTCATGGAAACGACGATCGTGAGGTCTCCCGTCGCGTCCGGCCTGAATGTAACCGGCGTAGTGCCCCTTCTCCTGCCGTTGACCTCGACCGTGGCTCCCGTTGGGGAGGAGGTGATTACGACATCACGCCGCTGCGGTGCGGCCGGCGGCGGAGGCGGAGGGGGGGGAGGTGGTGGCGGCGGAGGGGGCGGCGCAGCCGCAGTCTTTTTAGCCGGGGGCGGCACGGCTTTCTTGGCCTGCTGCTGCTGTTGCTGTTGTTGCTTCGCGGGCGCCGGCGCGGACGGAGCAGGCGACGGCTGTGCAACCGTGGCCACCGAGGCCACCGGAATTTCTTCGGCCGGAACCGCAGGCTCGGCGGCTGGCGTCTCCTCAACCAGAGCAGGAGGCGGCGAAGGCGGAGGGGCCGGCTCTTCTTTCTTAGCCTGCTTGCTGTCGCCACCACCGCCGGAGAACATAACTATGCCGCCCACCGCGGCGATCACAATTACGGCCGCGGCGGCAATAATAATTGGCACGGTCCGTTTCTTCTTGGGCGCGTCTTCATCATCAATATCGGAGCTGAAGTCTTCGAACTGCGGCTTGGCCTTCTTCTTTTTGCCCTTCTTGCCGAACTCAAAGTCGTCAAACCCGTCGTCGTCGCCAAGCACAGGCCCGGCGGGGAGCGCGGACTGAGGAGGGGCGCCGAACGGGGGCGGCGCGTCCATCCTGGCAGGCGGCGGCGGGAACTCCGGCGCCTTGGGCGGCGGGGGCGGCGCCATCATTTTCGGCGGAGGGGGCGGCGGCATCATCTGCTGCGGAGGTGGCGGAGGGGCCATCACCGGAGGAGGCGGCGGTACCATCTGACGCGGCGGAGGAGGCGGAGGAGGAGCCATATATTGAGGCTGTGGCGGAGGAGGAGGCATCTGCGGCCGCGGGGGCTGCGCGGACATCCCGCCGGGCACCGACCCAAACCCTTCCTCGCCAAACACGGACCCTATCTCCGAACGCAGACTGTCGAACTCCGACTGCTCGGCGAGCGCCTGCCCCGCGCCCGCAAGGTCGGTTACCTTGTAGCCGGCCGACGCGGCCATGATCTCGTCGGACAGAGCCATAAGCTCAGCCTCGCTGCCGAAAACCCGCACGACGTTCTGGATGCCCGCCTTCTGCAGCTTCGACATAACCTCGGGCTGCGGCGTAAGGAGCGTCAGCCGCCCGGCAACCTCAAGCAGGCGCTTGTTGAGCGCCATCAGCACGTTGAAGCTGTCCGAGTATATGTCGTCGAGCTGCGAGAGGTCGATCGCGAAATTGCGCCGGCCGGCCGTGATCATCTGATTGATGTGATCCTTGAGCATGCCGGAATTGAACATCTCGTCGTCTTCGAGCTCCGGCAAGATTACATCAAAAATACCGAGGTTTTGTGTACGGAAATTAATAGCAACCCCCCTGAAAATGTCGCTGTTGGCGTTTATTTTATTTAATTTTACACTATTTACAGATTCACCGGTTAAATAAAACTACGCCAGACAGGATTCGAACCTGTGGCCTTCGGCTCCGGAGGCCGACGCTCTATCCAGCTGAGCTACTGGCGCATAGACTTATCAACATAATAAAATACAAAATGCGACGACAAAAGTCAAATCCTAATAAAAAAAGTCCGGCTCAACGCAAATGTAACCGTTCCGATACCTTGTTTCTGCCCGACATATCCCTAACGCTCAATACGTATACCCCTCCGGCTATGTTGCCGGGGATTTTTAAGGACGTTTTACGGATGCCCTGCTCTATTGTATGGGTGTAGATCTTTCTACCCTGCATATTGTATATTACCGCCTCCGTGCGCTTGTCCGCGGCAAAGGGGAGCTCTATCCTTATGTTCCTGCCGTGCGAGGCGGATACCTTCAAACGGTGCGTCTTCGGCTGCGCGCTGTGCTTTACCGATATTACAATGTCCTCCGGCTCGATGGGGTTGTCGATCCTGTAGGAGAGGGAGGAGACCGCTATCAGGTACCAGGCGTTGTGGGGGAGCCACTGCTCCACGAAGCGCCAGTTGCGCCAGAACTCGTCGCCGAGGCCCTGGTCCTTGTAGGGCATCCACTCTATGTTGTTCTCGTTTGACCGCGCCGAGCTGATCCCGTTGCAGATGCCGCCCTTGATGTTCTCGAGGTGGCGCGTGGCGGGGTAGTTCGGGTACTCCGGCCCGCTGCCGCGGCCGTAGCCGTACATCATCGTGAGGTTGAACGGGTTGCGGCCCAAAATCCAGTCTAACTGCGCGGTCGCCATGCCGAAAAGCGTGTCGGCCCACATGTGCCCCTCGTGGTCGGCGAGCGGCGCGCCCAGAATGAACGCCGAGGCCATAGAGGCTATGCGCGCGTTTTCGCCCTGCCACCAGTAGCCGGTTTCATTTACTTTGGGGATGAAGAAAAATGCCTGATGATCCGATGGCGGTTCTATGACAACATTATTGCTGACGATACGCAAGTAATCTATGTTGACGGCGTTTTGAAACTCTAGCCTGATCGTATTCTGCCCCTTATTAATCTGTACGCCGGAACCGGCAAGCGCTTCAATTTTGAAAACCGACCAACCGCCGGTATTACCGAAAGACAATGTTCCGGCGCTCGCGCCGTTCACTCTAACTGTGAAGCTGCTGGACTCATTACCCGTGGATACCATAAACTCAAGTTTGTATCTGTCGGCATGATCCGCGTCAAACTCGTAGGTTGCGGAGTGCCCATCCGCTATATAGCCTATGGCACCGTTCTCAACCCTGAAGTCGCCCTCTTTTGAGGTGTAGTTCTCTGCCTCTATCTTTATCGTATACGCTCCGCCAACATCAATCGAACCGCCGCCACCCAAAGGGTCGCTGCGCAATCTGTACATCTTCGCATATTCAAAGGGGTTCGAGCCGCTGTTGTAGGTGATATTCGCGTAGTGCCGCAGGTTGCGCCCCACCGCCTCGCGCAGCGCCAGCTTCTCGGTATTATCCGCGGCAACCTGATAATAGCGCGACAAGGCCACCACCGGCAGCCCCTCATCGGCGGCGTGGTGGAACGGGCGGATGTTCTGGCCGGAGTTGTCCTTGCCCGAATAAAACCAGCCGCCCTGATCCTGAAGATCCAGCAACTTGCCAAGCCACTCGCGGGCCTCCGTGAGGTACCCCGCATTATCCGTCGCATAATAAAGCTCGGTGGCGGCAAGAAGACCGCAGTAGTAGTCTATTATGTTCTGCTTCCCGTCGTCCTGATACCTTGTGGGGTTGGCCTTAAGGTGCGCGTACGCCCGCTCCGCCCCCGCCAGATACCGCGCCGCGCTGCTGTCGCCGGACACCCCGGCCGCATACGCCCTCGCAAGCGCCGCTATAGACATCCCGCCACCCTCGCGCATCGCCGACTGGTAATTCGCGGAACGGATGCCGTCGGAGTTGTTGGTGCCGTCCGCATCATTGAACGTCATCCCGTCCTTAGTCCCCCAGGCGCATATCTCGCGGTCACCCTTAGAATCGGACGGCTGATCCGTCCACCTCGTACCGTCGCCCCAGTTGTCGAACACCGACATATAAAAATATCCATCGGACGACAACGACCTCAAAAGATAATCGGCACCCCAGGCCGCCTCCGACTTCGCAGCAGCGCCGAACGCGCCGGGCTGGGCTTCATTGGCGTGGAGCAGCGCCCACACCACAAGCGGGATCTGCTGCGGGCTGTAATAATTAGCGTAGGAGAGGTGCGAGAGGTGCTTGCCCGGATCCCCCGTGGCGTCCCACCACCCGCCGTAAATGTTGTGCGTCCGCGAGTTGCCGAATACCGGCAAAGCCCTGTCCCCCTCGTCGGTATTCCTCATCTTATTGAAAAAGCCCACCTGATCCGCCCCGGTTTTGGACTGCAAAATCTTGGCCCCAACCGCAAACGCCGGCGAAGTTGCCGAACCCACCTGCACCCGGTACTCGCCGTCGGTATCAAAATCGGAGAAGTCCGCAACCTTAAAATAGCGGAACCCGTCCCCGCTCCACGACACCGGCTGGACCTGAGGCCCCAGCGGCACGGCAGACCTGACCGCGGCGCCCTGCGCGTTGATAAGGTCGAAAGTAGTTGCCGAAATAGCCGACGGCGACTGCACCACCGCCCGCTTGACCCCGGTCTTCTCGTACCCGACATTGTTCACCACGATCGAAACCTGCGCAAAAACTGCCGAAAACGCGCAAAAGACCGCCAATAAAGCAGCAGACAAAGGTCTACGGAACATGATCCCCCCTCCCGAACCATTAATTTATGAGACGCCGGCGCCAAACCGGCGGCGCCGGCACAGAATCCCCAGAAAATCCCCCTATTACGCAATATCTTTATAATATAATACGGCAAGGGCAAAAAGTCAAAATAAAAATCAACGCCAAATGATAATTTGTTGCATACCCGGCCTGGGCACGGGATGCCGTCCGGCGACTGCACGACAGCCGTGATGCCGCCGGACGGCACCCTGCACCCAGGCCTAGACGGGTGCGGGACAAATGCCAAATTATTGCTACTCCTCCACGCACCGCACCGACAGCCCGCGCACCTTCTCGTAGGCGGACTCTTTGGCGTCGGGGTAGTCGGATTCGAGGCTTTGGCTGAAGGCGCCGGTGCGGCTGGCCTCGGTGGACATCCACCAGCGGCCTTCGCGGCCTGCGTTGCCGTAACTATACTGGCTTTTGGTGCCGCCGGGCAGGGCCGAGAAGCCGAAGTCGTCGGTGCCGTTGCCGTCGGTGCCGTTGCCGTCGGTGCGGTTGCCGCTCTGGGCCCAGCCGGTTTTCGATTTAAGCTTGTTGCCGAGCGTGCGGAAGTCTGCCGTCTGAAACAGGCCCATCCAGTCCTCGCGGGCGGGCATACGCCACCCCGCGGGGCAGGCTTTCATCGCGGCGTCCCAGTTGTAGAGCCGTCCGTACTTCGCGCAGTAGGACGCGGTGTCGCGGTAGCACCAGCTGCTGTCGGAGGCGTAGTTGAGGTTCTCGGCCATCCAGTTGGTGAAGCCGACCCTTACCGTCTTGTAGCTCTTGCCGTCCCTCTTATCCTTAAAGCTGCCCTTCTGGCCGTTGACAATGGCGAGTATCTGCAGGATGCCTTTTTTGGCGGCCGCCGCGGCGTCGGCCCCGTTTACGCTTGCTACCCGTATCGTCAAATTATCGGTAATATCGTTCGCGTTGACCTTCTTGAACTCCACCGTCTTGGCGCCGGCCTTGAGGGCGGGCACGCGCCGCACCACGATGTCGTCCCAGGCGATACCGGTCTGCAGCGTCTGCTTGCCTATCACCTTATTCTGGCCGTTTACCATCTCGAAATCTACGGAGAAATTATTCCCGAAGACTTTAAGGTCGGTAACGCCGCGCTTTGGCCAGTCGTCGAGCCCCCACTCCTTCGCTTTCTTCGTCGCCTTCAGCCCGTCGTACACCGCCTGCAGCGTGCGTTCCATAGGGAGCGCCCAGCCGGGGTCGGCGCGCAAAACCGTGGCAATGATCACATCCACCGTCTCGGTCTTGAAGTCTATCTTCCCCTGCTTTACACTGGTCAGATACATCAGCGTATAAGGCATAGACGCGGTCTTGTTCAGGTTGGCGATAAACTGCTCCGTCTCCGTGAGCCTGCCTAACCACTGCTTGCGCCACTGTATCTCGTTGCGGACGTTGTCGCCCATGTTGCCGCTTGATATGTTGGCGTTGAGTATGGACGAGCGCTTCATCGCTTCCATTAGCGTGGGGTCGGCAGCGGCGGCCTTGAAGTAGTAGCTCAGCGCCGCGACCTCGGTCCCCTGCCTCTGCGCGGTAACGCCCTGGGCGAGTGCGGTCTGCGCGCTCACGCGGCCGTCATCCGCCGCGCCGCCGAGCTCGGCCTTAGCTTTTGCCGTAAGCGCTACGCCCAGTTTCTGCAAGAGCTCAAGCGAGGCTTTCCGTATGCCCGTCAGGTTGTCGAGCTCCGCTACGGTAACGGCCTTCGAGTACGACGCCGCGACCTTCTTGTCGGCAGCCTTGGTGACGTTTACCCGCAGGTTGTAGCCCGTCCCCGTTTTGGTAATGTTCCCCTGCATGAAGTGGGTGGTGGGCACCGCGTTGCCGATCTCCTGCGCCGCCTTCTCGCTCACGCTGTCGCTGTAGGAGCCGGATAGCAGGCGGACCAAAAGGGCGTCGCGCTGCTCCCAGTCGAGCACCTCTATGGCTGAGTAGCCGGAGAAGTTGCTGACGATCTCGCCCTGCACGAGCGCCGGGATGTAGCTCTGGGCCTCGGCAAGGCCGGACGCCTCGGGGGCCAGGATGGTGATGCTCATCCCCTTCCCGCCGTCGCCGCTCCAGTTCTGGGCGGGGGCGGCGGCATTGAACGCGAATATCAGGGCGAGGGCCGGTATTCCGAGGGTTAGCGAACGGGCAGCGCTTTGGACAAAATCCTTCATAAAATCCCTTTCTTTGGCGGATTGCAGCCGGCGCAGCCGGGGGCGCAATGTTATACTTTACGGGCAAGACACATATCACTAATATATATCGGCCATATCGCAAAAACAAGCATTTTGTGCAATGTTTTGATGAGGCTGTCCCCGCGAAACTAACACCAATTGCCGAACAGCTTGTCCGGTGATTGTATCTTGTGGATTTTCAATGTGTTGTAATTGTTGCACAGGTTGTGCAACAATTTAAAACCTCTTTTATTCGGTAATATGCCACCCAAATCCCTATTAAAGATTATCCAGTAACGCGTAGTCACGCTAAATCACCCGGCCCATTTCTTAAAATTCTCCGCCTGTTCAAGTACCCGCTCGAATACCACCTCGTCCCACTCCGGCGGATAGCCGTTTTCGTACAGCAGTACGGTCAGTTCCATGTTAAGCTGATTTTTTATATCGTCGCGGGTAGACCAGTCCGCGAATTGAGATTTATCGTCCACCAACTCCTTAATCTTTTGGGCGAGGATTAAACACTTCTCATCAGCGTACTGAAAATGGTGTTCGTCGCGCACCTTTACGAGTATGTCGTAAAAAGCCTTCTCTTCATAAGTTATCCCCATCTCCTCGAAAGACGCCTTATCATTCCGCAGCCCGTCAAAAATTTTTATCAATTCGTCAGAAAGGTCATTTATGAAATCATACACAACCTCCGATACGAAAATCTGGTTATCCCGGTCGTTATACCTGTCTACCACCGCCCTCAGACGTTTGTCAAACTCAATACCCTTGAGCTTATTCATCTTGCTGTAATCCGATATAGCCTTACGGAGTAATTTTAACAGGGCGTTGAATTTGGAAATCGGCAAATTGATACCTTTGAGTTTTTGCGTAATATCATCGCCGGATAAATCCTCCGGGGCATCTGCATCAAGAATATCCTCAATGCCCGTACAGGATATTGCCTCCCGCACCATCGTCTCCACTACGCTATTCATAATCTCAGCGTTTGGCACCCCTTCATTTGTCTGCTTATATAAGATAGAGCGCACCGCAAGATAGAACTGAGCTTTCGTCATTTCATCGTCGGTCAGTTCGCCGGATGGACTGCAAATTGCATACGCGGCCTTAAGCGCGCGTGAGAGATTCATAAAGCGCGTCTCAATCTCTTTTCTATATTGCACATACTCGACCGCCGAATTCAGGCAAATAAGACGCTCCAGCGGCTCTCCGGTATAAAACTTCTGCGCGTTGAAGGCGCGAAGCAGTTCATCAATCATCGTCAGGTGATTGCGGAATATCGCAAGCGTCGCCGCCAACTCGTCTACCGGGGTTTCATGCGGCCCGCCATATATTTTAATAGCTTCGAGCATCTCCCGCCAAATGCCGATATAATCCACGACCAAACCGCGATCCTTGCCATCAAATACACGATTGACGCGGGAAATCGTCTGTATAAGCGTATGCTTCTGAAGCGGCTTGTCTACGTACATCACCGCAAGAGACGGAACATCAAAACCGGTAATCCACATATCAACCACAATGGCCATCGAAAAATTGGACGCCTCATTCTTAAACTGCCTGTCAAGCCTTTGTCGGTACTCCTTACTCCCGCATAGATCATACAACTCTTTTTCGTCATTTACTCCCTGAGTAGCTACTAATTTGATCTTTTCAAGCGGAATCAGCCTGTTGAGCGCTTCCTCAGACAATCCTGCCTCATTTTCCGCCTTGCGCGGCACATTCCAGCCGGGACGGACCGCAATGATCTCTTTCAGCAATAAAAACGCAAGCGTCCTGTCCGCGCAGACAATCATTGCCTTTTGAATAACCGCCGGCTTCTCCGCACACAACGCCTCATAATGAGTAACAATATCCGACGCCATCTTTTTCAGCCTGTCGGGATGCCCAAGAATCTGCTGCATCCTGCTCATTGCCCGCTTACTCTCTTCGACCTGCTCCGGGTTCGAACCCGCCTCAAGACACCTGTCGTAGTATTCTTGAATCTCAAGTGCCTGCGCCTCAGACAAAATAACTCTTGCCAGACGCGGCTCGTAAGCTATGCGTACAGTTATCCCGTCGTCGGCCGATTCTTTCATCGTATAGCTCTCTACCACGCCGCCAAACACCGCAAGCGCCTCATCAACCGGCGTACCGGTAAACCCGCAGTAGGTCGCGTTCGGAAAACTGTCGCGCAAATATTTGGCAAACCCGTACGTGGTAAACACTCCGTTATCCGTCTTCTTCAGCTTCGGGCCAACTCCCGTCTGCGTCCTGTGGGCTTCGTCGGAAATGCAGATAATATTGCTCCGTTCGGAAAGTAGCCCGGTCTCTTCGCAAAATTTCTGAATCGTAGTAATATAAACACCGCCGCTCGCCTTGCCGCCAAGCTCATCCGTCAGATCTTTCCGGCTCTCTATGCTCTTAACATTGCTGTCACGCAGATACTTCTTAGACACGACAAAGCGCTCGGACGTCTGAGTATCCAAATCGTCCCTGTCCACAATAACCACAATGGTCGGATTTTTGAACGTGCCGCGATCGCGATGCATCAACAAGCGCGCAAGAAACAGCATCGCATAGGTTTTGCCGCAGCCGGTCGCGCCAAAGTATATCCCACCCCTACCGTCGCCCCCTGGCTTCATCCGGGACTTGATGCTGTCAAACATTTTCCTCGCGGCAAAAAATTGCGGATAACGGGTAACTATCGCCTCGTCTTTCGTACTGTCATCAGGATAATAAACAAAATCACGCAAAATAGCCACTACACGGTCTCTGGCAAACGCGCCCTTCAACATGGTATTCAACGCAGGAATCCCGTTGCTGACAGCCTCCCCGTCATTTGCCTTATTCCAGGCGTAATAATACCCGTAAGGCGTAAAGATACTCCCCATCTTCGTATTCGGCCCGTCGCAGACTACGGACAAAAAGCAATACTTCATCAACTTGGGAATGTCGCGGCAATAACGGATATGTATCTGCTTCCACGCGTCATGCGTGGTCGCGCTCTCCGCAACTGCTGACTTGAACTCAAAAATCGCAACAGGTATACCATTAATAAACAACAACAAATCCGGACGGCGCAGACGCTCGCCCTGAACAGAATACTGGCTGACAATCTTGAAAATGTTTCTATCAGGCTCGTCAAAATTGATGTAACCAACATGAAGCGCAATCTTCCCCGGCTCATCACGCGGTAAATCAAACCCCTCATTTATAAGCAAAAATGCGTCCCGGTTACCCGCATACAACGGCGCCGACGGTATGTTCTGCAACAGGCCGATGGCCTTTTGCGTCTCTGCCGGCGTCAAATCCGAATAATGGGCAGCCAGATACTCCCGCAAATCATCCTCAATCAAGATATCCTCAAATTTGCGATGGATACCATCGCCGCAGACGTGGGTGTACCCCTGCGCCTCCAACAACCTGATGATGGCGACCTCAAGATCCGCCTCGCGGAACTTACTGTTCATCCCCTACCCCATCTCCCCGTGTTCCCGCTCAAAGGTCAAAAGTTCGCTTTGCAGCTCCTCAACCGAGGGCAGTGCGGCCTTTATGTCGTCGGTTAGCTCGGTATACTTGAACGTGCCAACCCCAATCGGATTATTTACGGCCTTGAGCGAAAATTCCACCTCGTAGTTGTCCTTGTTTTTGCATAACAACATACCGATAGTCGGTTTGTCCGCACCATCTTTCACCAGTTCGTTGACCGCCGTGATGTAAAAATTCAGCTTTCCTATATATTCAGGCTCAAACTCTCTGGCCTTTAACTCAATAACTATGTAACATTTCAGCCGTGTATGATAGAAAAGTAGGTCGGTCCGGTACTCCTTCTCCCCCACCTTGAGCTGGAACTGCCGCCCCATATAGGCGAACCCAATGCCCAACTCCGGCAAAAACTGCGCCATGTGCTGCACAAGCGCTTTCTCCAGATCGGTCTCCTTTACTTTATCCGACAACCGTAAAAATTCAAAATTGTAGGGGTCCTTCATTATGGCGTTGGCGAGGTCGCTTTGCGGCTCCGGCAATGTCAATTTGAAGTTTGTGACGGCCTTTCCCTGTCTGCCGTAGAGGTCGGTCTCAATCTGATACTCAAGTACCGTACGGCTCCAGTTGTTTTCGATAGTTTTATCCACATAAAAGAGGGCTTGCTTGACATCTTTTACTCTTTTCAGAAGCAGAATATGATGCCCCCAAGGAATCGAAATTAATTGTGAAACAAATTGTTTCATTTTTGTATCTTGTTGATTATCAATGTATTGTAATTGTTGAACAAGCTGTTCAACAATTTGTGGATAACTTTTTGTCAACTCTGGCATAGGTTGGGCTACCAATTCATTCGCTTGACAAATATCATACCTATAAAACATGTAAAATCGTTTCATCATGAGCAAATTATCCTTTGAAAACCCCGTCATTTCGGGAAATTCCTCCCTCAAATCCCTGCTCAGTTGCCCTATGAACCCGCTGCCCCATTTGGCGCTCTCCTGCTTTTCGGTAATCTGCCGCCCCAAATCCCAGTAAAGCACTATCATCTGGCTGTTGACCGACAGGGCGGCTTTCACCTGCCCGGTCTTGATCTGCAGCTTCAAATCACGCAGCCAGTCGCGGTAATCCGAATTTTTTATGATGTCTGCCACGATATCTCCCCTGCCTGTCGGTTCTTTCCTTCTGAAAATATATATTATGCCGTCTGCATTTGACCGTTAATTTGATAAAAATTCAAGAATAATATCCACCACCACCTTGAATCCTTCAAAGTCAGATTCATCTCCGTTTTCACATAACCATTTACAGACATTCTTTTTTTCATCTTTATTGATTTCTTTTACTTCAGGAACATTTTCAACTTCACCTCGCGTTCTTTTCGTCATAGCAGGTGTCACATCAATAAACCGTGGATTTGCTGCCTCTAATTTTTGTATTGTAACATCAGGCAATAAATTTTCAATCCCTTTACTAATTGGATTAACAGAATTTGTCGGAATAACAGTTCGAGTTACCATCCCTCTTGATGAATTGTCTCTTTTGATATCACAATCGTATAGTAAAAGCATTTTTACCGACAAAGCATCCGCTGACTTGGAATCTATTAGATTCCATATACTATCAATATCTTTAATTTTGTTCAGATTTCCAAATCCGCCACCATCAAATAATCTAAATCGACTAAACAAATCTTGTTCTTTATAGAACAATTCTATGGTTTTGGTAATATATTGGATGTCATAATCCCCTTCAACAAAAATAGCTGGCAACTGTGACTCTTTTAATGTTGCGTTCAAAGTATCGGTATACGTTTTCGTTTCACGAATAATGGAGAACAGGTCTTGAAATTCAGAAAAATCTTCTACGCTAACCGGTTCTGCTGAGGGCATATCTAAAATATCAAATCCGTTTGTTCCGAATTCTTTTTGCATACCCAATAGGAACATAGGACTGTGAGTGGTTATTACAAATTGAATTTTAGGGAAGAGTTTTATTAATTTGGGGAGAATGTCTTTTTGCAACTGTATATGCAAATGTAAGTCAATTTCATCAATAAGTACAATACCGTTTATATCCGACAACTGAGTAAATGTTGACTTGGATAAATCAAAGTCCTTAATAATACAAAGAAACAAGTCTAACAACAATATTTCACCAGATGAAAGTTGAAACAAACTTGGAATCCATACCTGCTCGTTCTTTATTATAGATAACTGCCTTAAATACCTGTGACCAAGCCCAAACCTCATAGTACCAGATGGCACATTAAATAATTGATTTAGAAGTTTTAGTATCTCGTCATAAATTTGTGTTGCTTGACCACGATAACCTAACATCTCCCGTAAAGACATATTTAGCACTTTTAGATTACCATCTGCATCAGAGGTTTGTACCGGGAGAGTAGTCACTTTCATTTGCAATTCTAACGCACATCTATCAAGCAAAACTCCGAGAAACCATTTTTGCGATTCTTTAAGTGTTGATACCGATATCATTGACCTATTAGATACAGTAGCCAATCTATTCAAATCCATATACTCTACGTGAGATGTGAGATTATGGCTATTTAACCATGCAGGCTCTTCAAATCGATTTGAAGGGAAATATTGGATGCATGAATGATCTATTAATTTGCGTACAAAAACATCATTAAAGCTATGTTTAAAAAGATTGGCCTCACTGCCGGAAATTTCTGCCCATCCAACGCTTGTTAAGTTTAGTCCATGATTTTTAATAAGCATCTCCTTTTCATTAATTAATTGCCACTCGATAACCTTCGCATTATCTTCCGTGAACTCAACTTCTGAACGAGAATACAATGCGCCAGTACTGATATACCCTGGATGGCGTAATTTATATACCGTTCCTTTTTCTACCTCACAGTTGTCATATATCATTTGTTTTGCAACAAGCATTGCATTAATAATATGTGCCAAAAAAATCGTTTTACCACCACCGTTTTTCCCAATAAGAACAAGTGGTACCGGATTTCCATTTTCATCAAACCTAAAATTGTACTTTACGTTTTTACAAGGACCATAATTCTCAAGTTCCACACTTTTTATGTAAATGGACTTGTTTTGAATATTAGTATCACTCATTTTGCCTCCTCCACCGACCCTTTAATTAATACAGGGCAAATGTCTTTTAATAGTTTATCCAACATTGCTATATTTCGTAATATCAAATGCCGAGCGTTGTAAAAATCTACAAGCGCTTGTTGTTGCGGAATCGATGGTAATGGGATTTCAATTTCATAAAACCTCGACAGTTCCAAACTTGCCCGAATACTACTGTCACTTATGAACCACCCGTAACGGTCACTCTCACTACGACTGAACCACAGCATGATATACTCGGCAAGCACTGATTTGACTTTGGTTTGTAAAACAGAATATGCCGGGGAGATAATTACAGGTTCGCCTTCATGATAAAGCGCTATGCGAATACACTCATCGCGACCTGTTTGCATTGCGCTGTACGCAAATTGATTTTTCTTGATTACCTTATATTTGGTTAAATCAGTTTCACCAAGATTTGCAACTGACAGCATAAATTCCTTATTTATATTGATGCCTTGTACATTGCTAATTGCTCCATTGCGATTTCGTACATCTATTTCCTCAAGTAATTCGCCAACAGGAATCCGTGATGTGGAGTGTTTAAACTTTTCAATACTTGCGGCAATCGCTACATTCAAATTCTCAAGATCGCTCTCATATGCCCGCTGATTGGCAAGCATCGCATTATACACATCAACATACTTTTGCTGTATCGACAATGATGGAAGTGTAATGGGAACTTCACACATTTCTTCCCAATTAAAGAATTCTGTTGCGCTCCCCCAAGAATCATAGCGCACATAGCGGTCAAACTCATCCCGCAAGAAAAATATGTATAGATAGGTAGGCAACAATATTTTTTTTGCATGACCTGCCACAGAAAAAGCTACATAATCTTCGGTAACGATGTAGGTTTGGTCAGTATCGTTATATCCAAGCCCCAATCTTTCTCCGTTTCTTGTTGTGCGACGGTTAAAGGCAAATTCCCCATGTTGAATTATCAAAAACCGATCAAGAGAGCGGTTCTCAATATTAGCTTTCGTAGACATAAAACCTTTGGTATTCAAAACACCGCGCACGTCATCAGTACCGTATTGCAAATCGGTGTTACGCCTCTCATGCCTGGAAATCAGGTCACCTAACTTGTATTTATTCAATCCCATACCCAATCCCCTTAAACGCCTTCTTAACCATCCCCTGCGACACTTTCTCCGCTTTCACAATCTCCCGCATCTCCCCCTGTATCCGCGCCATTTCGCGTTCATAGTCAATTTCCAGATCGCGGTCTATGAATTCGATGTATTTGCTTGGCGCCAGCGAGTATTTTTGTTTTCGTATTTCCTCGATTGACGCTGATTTGCACAGTTCCGGCGTGTCGCGGTAACGTTTGCCGGTTTGCCAGTTGTTATAGATTGTTTTGACGTTTGCGATTTGTTCGTCGCTCAGCATTACATACTTTTTTTCGTAAACGTTATCGTTCCACCGGCGCAGGTCCACAAACAGTATTTTGCCCCGTCTGTCGCGCAGTTTCCGGTCGTTCAGGGTGCGGGCTTTTTTGTTATTGTTGACGATCCACAGCGTTACGGATATGTCTGTGGAGTAGAACATTTCGCGCGGCAGTACGATGATAGCTTCTATTTTGTCGTTTTCGATCAGTTGTTTGCGTATTTCGCCTTCTGTGCTGTCGGCGTTGAGTGCGCCGTTTGCGAGCAGGAAGCCTGCGATGCCGTTTGTTACGTCTAATTTTGACAGCATGTGGAGTATCCACGCGTAGTTGGCGTTTGCTACTGGCGGTGTGGCGTATCCCCGGAACCGGTAGTCGTCTGTGAGTTCGTCTTCGCCGCGCCATTTTTTGAAGTTGAACGGCGGGTTTGCCATGATAAAGCCGACCTTTGTGTCCTTGTGCCTGTCGTCGGTGAACGTGGAAGTGGCGCGGTCACCGAGGTTGTGTGCGATGCCGCGGATGGCGAGGTTCATCTTGGCGAGCCGCCATGTGTCGGGGCTGGATTCCTGGCCTATTACCGATATTTTGGCGCGGTTGCCGTTGTGCTGTTCTACGAATTTGATGGACTGGACGAACATTCCGCCGGATCCGCAGCAGGGGTCGTATACTGTGCCGTCGTACGGTTCGATCAGTTCGGCGATGAGGCGGACGATGCTTGCGGGGGTGTAGAACTCGCCCTTTTCCGCGCCCTGCCCGGCGTCTATGGCGAAGACTTGCAGGAAGTATTCGTACACCCGCCCGATCAGGTCTTTATCGTTGAAGCTGCTCTCGTCGATCTTGTTGATTTCGTCGATGAGCCCTTTTATCTGTTCTTTGCGCGTGCCGAGCGTAGCGTAGAAGTTTTGCGGCAGCGCGCCTTTCAGCGGCGGGTTTTTGTCTTCTATGTCGGCCATGGCCTTGTCGAGTATGACGGCGATATTGTTCGCGCCGGCGTGCGCCACGATGTACGGCCATCGTGATGTTTCGCTGATGTAGAATACGTTTTGCGAGCGGTAGAACGAGACCTTTTCGAGAAACGCGGGGACATTGCCGTGTTTGGCAAGGATTTCGGCGCGGCGTTTCTCAAACTTGTCCCCGGCGAACTTGAGGAAGACGAGGCCCATGACGGCATCGCGGTTCTTCTCGTTGCCGCCGATGGTGCCGCGCAGGGCGTTGCGGCAGTTCATCATTATAGACTCAAGCGACTGTTGCTTTGGCGCTTTCTTAGCTTTTTGGGCCATCGGGTATCCTTGTAAATTATGTTATATTAATATAATATATATGTTTGATACGTATCAAATTAATTTATCGCCACCTGCCGCATCTCAATCCCCGCCTGCGCCGCTACCGTTAGTACCCGTTCGTCCCTGTAGAATTCCAAATAAAAGATGCGCCTGATGCCGCTGTTGGCGATGAGTTTGAAGCAGTTCCAGCAGGGGGAGGCGGTTACGTAGATGTCGGCGCCGTCGATCGCGGTGCCGTTTTTGGCGGCCTGGATTATGGCGTTGGCCTCGGCGTGGACGGTGGCTATGCAGTGGGTGTCCTCCATCATGTGGCCTACGTCGTCGCAGTGGGGCATGCCGCGCACGCTGCCGTTGTAGCCGGTGGAGAGGATGGTTTTGTCGCGGACGATTACCGCGCCTACGTGTTTGCGGTCGCAGGTGGAGCGGGTGGCTACCTGCACGGCGATCTGCATAAAGTACGCGTCCCACGGGAGGCGCTTTTGGGGCTTATCCTGCTGATTACCTGTACTCATAATTTATCTCTCCTTAGTAAAAAGTGTCAAGTTTTGAGTTTGGAGTTTTGAGTTTTTTTGATGTTGACTTTAACTCCACACTCCACACTCCAAACTCCAAACTCAAATCAATCCTCGTCCAACATCCTGATCCTCGCCTCGTGCCTCCCGCCCTCGAACGGGCCTGCGAGCCAGGCGTCGAGGATGGCGAGGGATGTCTCGACCGGGGTAGTCCTTGCCCCAAGTACGAGGACATTTGAGTCGTTGTGGGCCCTGCTCAGGGTACCCATCTCCGGGGTGAAGCAGAGGGCTGCCCTGACCCCTTTGCGGCGGTTGGCGGCGATTGACGCGCCGACCCCTGTCCCGCAGAGGAGGATGCCCCGGGGGTACTCGCCGGCGGCCACGGCCCGGGCCAGTTCCTTGGCGAAGGCGGGGTAAGCGTCGTCTTTGTCGTAGGTTAGGGCACCGCAGTCGTGGACCGCAAAGCCCTTATCCTCCAAGTATTTTTTGACGGTTCCCTTGAGTTCGAACGCGGCGTGGTCGCCGGCTACGCAGATTTTTTTGTCGTTTTCCATCATTTGGCTCCTTTAATATATTATATTATTGGTGTATCGGCCCCCCGGTAATGGATTAGAATATACTATTTGCCCCTTTTGGGGAGTGGATTTTCGGTAAAAATCGCCGGCGGGGCGCAAAAAAGTGTTGTTTTTGTGTAACGTGCATTGTTTATGGAAAGTCTAATACTGTGGACGAGATTGATGACATAACGCTGGAACGCGCAAAAAAGGGCAATTCCGTGGCATTCAGCAGCCTGTACGCGCACTATTCCTCTTTTGTCTGGCGGTTGTGTTTCAGGTCGTCCAACGGTGATAAGGGGTCTGCTGAGGAGATAATGCAGAATACTTTCGTTAAGGTCCACCGTTATCTGGGGAGTTTTTCGAAGAATTCCGCTTTCTCCACGTGGCTGTACCGGGTCACCTATCACTGCATAAACGAGTATTTTTCGAAGGCGGCCAGGCACAATTCGCGGGCCGTGGAGTTCGACGAGGAGTACATGGGGGGCGTTTCCTCAAACGCGCTGCCGGGCGAGAACAGGCAGCTTGTTGCGAAGATTTTGGCGCCCTTAGGCGAGGCAGACCGGTTTCTGCTGACCGCGCGGGAGGTAGACGGGCTCTCCTACGAGGAGCTTGCGGAGATTATGGGGGTGAAGGAGGGGGCGCTGCGGACCCGGCTTACGCGATTGAAGTCGGACATCCGCAAGCAGTTGGAGCAAATCGACACGGGTGCGTAACACCGGCGGCCGCCGGCAAACCGCCGTAAATATACTGCCGCTACGGCGGCAGCGTAACAGTACAGTAACGGAAAGGGCTAACCATGGAGCCTTTGAACGAAAAAAAATTTTACGAAGCGCTGGGGGTAGTTCCCGATGCCCCGGCGGGAGTCCTTGAGAACGTCGAGCGCCGCGTCAGGCGGTCGGGGGTCAAGCGGCGCATATCGCTGGCCGCCTGCCTCCTTCTGGCCCTCATCATCCCAACGGTGGTGATCACGCAGCAGATGAGCTCGTCGGTCGCCCACGCCGAGGAGTACGAGTCTATGGACGAGCTACTCTACGCGTTCGAGTTTTTGAGCGGCGATTTCGACGCCGGCCTGCTGTTCGGCGCGGTTGACACGGGTGACTACGCCAACGGCGGCAAGGCAGCGCCGGCGCACGAATTACCCGAATTATCCGAAAACAAGATAATAAAAGCAGTAGCCAAGAAGGAGACCTTCAATGAAAATTAGGGCATTCTTATACGCAGCGCTCTTAACCGTCGCGCTGGCCGGCCTCTCCGCCGCACAGGTGGACGACAGGCGGAGCCGCGGAGACCACCCCGCAAGGCAGATGTGGGCGGAGCTCAACCTGACGCCCGAGCAGGAGGCTAAGTTCCGCGAACTCAACGCACGCCACGGCCCCATCAGGCGGGGGCACTCGCGCCAAATCGAAGAACTGCGCGAGAGGATCAATCAGGAACTCCTGAAAGACAAGCCCGCGCGCAGCCTTCTGGCGCAGCTCGCCGGGCAGATGGGCGAAACGCAGAAAAAGATGAACATAGCCTCCGTCAACCACTTCTTAGACTTAAAGGCCGTGCTCACGGCGGAGCAGTTCGCAAAGTTCACGGAGAGGGCCCAGGTAGGGGGCTCCAGCGGCCGCGGCAGACGCGGAGCCGACAGCGGGCCTCCGGATGACGAGTAGGTAAATTGGGGTTTATCTTTGATTGTGACTTTAAAAGACGATGGGATTATGTTTTGTCGGTGCATTGTGCTGTCGTGATACCGTATACGGGGGAAAAGAGGCCCCTTGCGGCACCGGCGGGAGCATGTAATCACTTGCA